>JGI24022J15233_10009951_pt1 | contig 10752 bp, 6 predicted proteins | sample Ectturendosymbi2_FD_15233 | JGI IMG/M metagenome (IMG submission 15233)
CTGCGGACGCCCATGGCTTTGACGTACCACGAGTTCAAAACTGTTTGCTTGAGTTCAGTGTAAAAGCACACCCATAGCCATAATAGTCATTCTTTTCACATTTGCACGTTTAGCAACAAAGTTGACCTCATAATTATTACAGAAATTGCAGAAAACCATTCTGAATTTTAGGTGTGCGTGAATAGTTACAATAAATTTGCCTCAAATTGATCTTGATAAATCATGAAATTACTGTGCTGACGATACTGGTATGTAAGGGCACCTGTGTCCCCGTTTCCCCCCTTTCAAAGGACAGGGGGGCAGTGCCCCCGTAATGCAACCCCGTGCCGGAGTCCCTGAATATATGGTCACGTGCTTTGATACAGTCAGATTGTTTGTATTCGTCCGTATTCTTTGAACACTATAATCGCATTTTACTCTGGGAATGAGTGATCGAACTTTGCTGTATCCATTTGAATGATGGCGTGTCATGACACAATGCTTTCGCATTTCACTTAGACTCGACCAATTTAGTAATTAGCGCCCTACTGCTCAGTAGTTTTGTAACAAGTGTTACGTGTTAGCTAACTTAAGTGTTCAGGATGTGTCTGTAACCCTATGGTTCTGTCTTCAGTATAGTTGCAAAAAGTGTTTGTAACCCTGTGATTCCGGCGGCTTCAATTCCTTGTACTACGTTCTGTTTTGTCTGTTTTTATCGACCTGCGTTCTGCAGAGTGTGTGTGTTCATACTATGGACTTCGTGTCTGCTCATAAAGAAATAAATTAAATTCAATTAAATAAGCAATTTTATCTTTCCAGAGCCCCTCTAAATCCGGCACTTCTCATGAGAATGGGCATGTGGCCGAGAAATGTTGCCTTCGAGACCGAGACGAGACCCGCAACCTTCGAGACCGAGATTTGCAAAAATGAGTCTCCTCGAGACGAGTCTCGAAACCGAGTCCAAATCACGATACTCAATCGCTGCTCATTTCTGCTCATCTCTACCTGTCGTGCCATTCCTTCCGTGCCGTCTCAAACTGTGGCGCTGTTGCACAATGCAAGAGAATGCATAGAGCACACTGACGTCACAACTTTATTGATTTGATCAATGATTCTGCTGGGAAAGAGCGCGAGGTTTGAAATGTTGAAACTAAATTCATAATGCACAGCAGTGTTGCTAACTGGTATAAACGATATAGTTATATGTGTACCAAATTTGAAAAAATTGGCATATTTTGAAAGTGCTTGGTATATAAATTTTTGATTTGGTATGCATGAAAAATTTGGTAGGCCTATATATTTGGAATATTTTTGTCAGAGGGTTAAGCTGAGATTTTAAACCAGTTTATTTGGTTTATTACAAAGCGAAAACACAAAATCCGATGGTGGTGTTGAAGCCATATAAAAAAGTTTGATTTTGCTTAACAACATGGGAGTAAGCAAGCATGCTCCTTGAATAAGTGGAAAGCGAGTTTGGAAGAAAGTTGAGTAACTTGAGACGTTCTGAAAGAGCTGAATTCAGCTCAAGTTATGCACAAGTAGTCAGACAACAATGCATTCGAGTGTAGGAAAGCTGTTTACGAGAGTGGCAGAAGATTTAGCAAAGAGAAAGAGTGACTGATGATACAGGAGCTGGTGTGGCTTGCAAACAAAGCAGTAGGCCTATAGAGCATAATATTGTTGTTCTGGACCACAAAAGAAGGTCAATAAAAAAAGTGACCAATGCGGTCTAAAAATTGACCAATGCGAAAAATTGACCAATGCGGTAAAAAATTGACCAATGCGGTCAATTTGCGGTCAAAAGACCAATGCGGTCAAAAGACCAATGCGGTCAAAAGACCAATGCGGTCAAAAGACAAATGCGGTCAAAAGACAAATGCGGTCAAAAGACAAATGCGGTCAAAAGACAAAAGACAAATGCGGTCAAAAGACAAATGCGGTCAACAGCTAAAAATTGACCAATGCGGTCAAATCAGCTAAAAATTGACCAATGCGGTCAAGAATAAGAAGTTAATAAACTGAAAGTAAAATATACTGTGTTGGATTTGAAGGATGAATTTTCTAGTGTTAATGAATCTGTCACCACTAAAGAATAAAGATTAAGAATGTAGAAATTGATCTTGCTTGTAGCATCTCTATGATGGCACTGCTTAGCAGCAACCCAACGTGCTAATCATCTACGTGAAACAATCAAAAGGAATTAAAAATATTGCATTTAACTGGATGCTTTTTTGTTACAGATATAAATTTGGCATACGTATAGGCTATAGTATATTTGGAATATTTTTAGACTAGATTTGGTGTATAGGTGTAAGAAGAGTTGGCAACACTGATGCACAGTAGCTTTGCGGTTTTCACCTACTAAGTAAACTATTGCCGCAAGCTGTTTTTAATTTTTGCCGAATGTATTGTTATACTAGGTTTTTTAAAGGTGTTTTTTAAGGACCCGATTCGGGTCCCTAGAATTTTAAATCGAAATCAGTGTAAAATCAGTGTAAATTATCATCGGGTCCCTAGAATCAGAGAAAATTGGGTCACTAAAATCAGAGAAATCAGGTCCCTACAGGTCCATACTAGGTACCCAACATTTTCCTTAAAAAAATCTCTTATTGTACTATACTAGACTTCATACTGTGTAACTCTGAAAACCAGAACGTTTGAACAATAAACATCACATGACTGACTGCATACTTGCAAAAAAGTAATGAAATGAGGCTGCTTTATCACATCACATTCGTGAAAACAACAAAACAATGAAAATTGTCAAGAAATTGCTTTTTTTGTTTGAATGACTATGAAACTTTTCAAGAGATCATGTGCACCAGTGAATCTTTCACAAAGAAGAAATTCTAGTCCAGCACAAATTTATTAAAAAACAACCTTACCAAGTAACATAACAAAACAAAAGGGAGAGTGTATACTGTACAAGAGCAGTGACTGAGTGAATGCAAAAGAGGCAAAAAAACAATTTTTAACAGTTGACACATCATGAGGAAGCAGCATAGTTAACCCATCACCATTGGATGATTGAAGTACCAAAATCACAAGTAGAAGTATGTCCTACGAGGCGAAGATATACTCAAATGAGGTTAGAGGCAAGGGTAAAAACAGAGATAGCAAAGGTTTAATGTTGAAAAAAATAATGTACTGTAGTAGCCTAAGTGTTGAGTGGCACATTAAAAACAAAATATGATAGTTTAATGGTTGGTTAATGAGTGCAGTATATTTTAACAACCTATTATGTTACAGTATGTCAGAGTCTTGACAACAACTTCTAATTCTCCACAATTTAGTCTGTGAAATAATACGAGTACAGTAGCAAAAGGCAGTTGAAAAATATACAGTAACGCAGACAGGAATTAAATGGGACAAATGGAAAATACACAGAATATAAGATGACCATCACATGTCAGACATTCAGCCATCAGTGTGATAGCACAAAAGAAGTACAGCAATAGTACAGAAGAACAAACGTTAAATAGTACAGAAGTAATGTTAAATAGTAAAATAGTACAGAAACACATGTTAAAAAAGTGGAAATGAATGGATTCAGAAAAAAGTGAATAATATACCCCAAAATCAAAAAGGGCAAATGAAAGGGGACCATGGCAAGAATGAAATAATCCCATGATGTCATTTGAACAACATACGTATATTGCAAAAACACAGATGTCAAATTCAAACCTAGCAAACAATCATTAATTAAAATTTACACAGATGATGATGGGATAAGCATTGGGCGAAGAGTTGATGTATGTACAGATGTGCAGGTGAAGCATGCACATCTAGGTGAGAGAAATAACCAACAATAAGGGTTATGAGGCAGAATGCAATGGAGTAAACATAACATTTCAGGACAAAAGCATAGCAAGGGCAAAGACAATGTTTATCCACATAAATCATGAGATGTAATGCTACCATCATGATCCCACAGATTATGACTGAATGCCTCTAAGTCAGAATCCCACCTGGAGGTGATGATGCACTTGAAACCTGCCTGTGACAGGCACAGTTATATGGCCTGGGCATTGGGCTTTTGCTAAAGCTAATATCAAATCTCACTCAAGTGCGGTAAGGGATGCTCCCTAGTTGGTGCACCCTCTTCTCTGTTTGAAAGCAGGGTGCTAAATCACAAACAAACTAGTTAAAGATCTGGGAGTTGTAATCACTGAAGCAGTCTTTTCATTGCGATTTGAATATAGCAAGCATCTAGATCTATTGATTGTTCCGCCTGGAGTGCGGGTGCAAAATAAACAAAATCTTTTTTTAGCCTAGTCTTAAAGAAATTAAGGGCCTTGGAATCTGAATGAAGTCAATCAAATGTCCATAACATAAGATCCTGGAAGTGAATGATGATAACTCTGTTTGCCTTGAAAGCCTCATTGCAAGGGTGCTCCCGATACCTCTGAGCTTTGTTCAAATATAGGTCATGACAGATGCCTAAAGCTCCCTGCGTTTTTTAACTATTGTTATGGCCAGTCTTTTGTTCATCTCAGCACATTCTGGTGCCATCCCACTACTTTTTGTGAAAACAAGGAGATTATCATTAAATGAGGACTTCTCAATTCCTTCTGTGGTTATTCTGAAAAGGGTCTTAACAGAATAAGACTGACATGGTATAATCGTGTGTGAATCTTATGTCAAAGAATGTTTACCCATAGCTATTTCAGAGTCCTATTGCAGATATATCCAACCTTGCATTGTCAGTGTTTCTTTCAAACTTGTTTTCAGTGATTCAGAGGAGTGTGGGTTCTGTTTGAACATCTCAACTCTCTCATAATGCTGTTCTTCAGATGCTCCCACCAACTAATTTTTACTTCATTGATGTGAATAGTTTGCATATGAGTCTGTGATTTACATAGTTTTTTTGTCTCACAAGCACAGTGAGTAGGTGTGCCATCTGTCTTCCATCCCTATCTTATGCAAACGGCATCCTTGAAGTTGAATTCTTGTTTAGTTAGTGCATACCAAATACTGCAGCTTTGATTGGCATTGCTAAAAGCCAAGAAGACGTTCCTCTTATGTCATTGTTCCTTTTGTGGGTTGCTGTGCCTCAGGGGTCATTTCCCTAAAAAATGTGTCATTCATAGTGGTTGTGTTTTTGCCTACTCTAACATCTCAAATTCTGTTCATCAATAGTGCTGTAGCTTCATATTCTCTGCAAAACTTTGTGTATGAAAAAAAGATGATCAAAACAAACACTAGTTGTCACAATTTAAGTAGCAAACTTCAATGCGATTGATCGTTGATTATGGTTTCTGAAAGACAACAGAAACAAATGAAGCATTCTACCAAGTGCAGCTAAACTGAACAAACAGACTTTTTTATTAGTTAGCTGAGCATGCGACAAACAACTATCAATTATAGAAGCAAACAACTGGGGTTATTTTATGGTTATGTAGACATGAGCTTGAAGCTGTTTTTTTGGTCATAGATATCAACAGTTTCATAATGATGTTCAATGGATTGCTGCATTTTTTGGAAATACAAGGAATTTAAATTATTTCAGGCCTTTTAGCACTTTCTGTGCTGGTAGCCTAAGGCTAAAATCCAGCAGTTTGCACATGTTTTTGCACGAGAATATCTCCGCTGACGAATGTGCTAGAGAGCTGTTCAAACCCTCAAATTTGGCAAGTCCTCGCATGTGCAATGGAAAAAAATAATTTTTGGTTTTGTGTTTTTTTGTGAGTGACATCATAAGTGGCGTTGATTTGTTTTAAAGCTATCCTTTATCTTCATTTAAATTAGAATGTGCTTTACAAAACTTTATTTACATTGTATACGTGTTTTTAGTCTATGTGATTACTAATCTCAGTTTATTATGCCATAAAGCCACATTTTTACTTACAACCTTAAATTTATATAGAGATTGATGTCCATGTATATCAGGGGTCTGAAACACACAGGCTGCTGGTATTTTCTGTGACCTGTGGTGCTTATCAGAAAATTTCAAAAACTGTAATTACCAAGTTATGTAGATTTTTCACTGGTGCTTAAAAGTGGTTGGCCAGAAAGTGAACAAGTTGCTTTTAAACAAACATAGAAACTATTAGAAATGGTTTGTCTATAACTCAGGATACCTTTTGCAGGAAATAAGATGTGAAAGATGTTTCTAGTAAGGTTTAGGTACCGCCATTATTGCGTCAGCTTCATAATGCGACATTTGCAAAGTCATAATTCGGCCATCAGATTACTTTGTTAGTCCTTATTGGCCTTTGGAGCAATTTGAGATTGAGACCCCTGATGCATAGAATGAGTCAGCATAAGTGTAAAAATTCCAAGCTATTGTATGTCCAACTAGGGCAGTGTTTCTTAACCTTTTCCTACCTCAGCACCCCTTTTGGTCACGCCTAAGCAGTCTAGCATCCCCTACCATTGGCTAACACCTGGTTACTATATACTGGATTATGTATATATACGACATGTAGCCTGTAGGCAATGGTTGGCAAGTATGATTATATTCATACACCCGTCGATCAATTGTTAAAATATGCGGTAAAAATATGTTTGTCCAAACGTATTCCTTTTACTTTTGACCACCACATATGTGACCTTCCCCAGCACCCCCTGAAATTGATTTCAGCACTCCAGGATAAGAAACCCTGAACTAGGGTGTCCAAAAGCAAGCGTTTGTCCCAAGAGTTTTTAAATTTGGTTGACTTTATGTATCACTATGACCTACAACTGTCCAAAGTTTGAAGAAGTAGTTATATAACGTGAAAAGGCAGGAAAACTTTAAAGCTGAAAAAAGTTTTGTTTTTTGCCATTATCTCAAAATCTTAATTATGGATATAGCCTGGTTTGATCTTACAATGGTGATATATATGTAAACTACGAAGAGAAAAAGCAAATTTATGGGAGCAAGATGCGATTGTGGTTCAATTTTCGTGATTGTGGCTGAATATTCAGGATTGCATCTGACTTGCACATTGGTGCATTTTTTCTGGGCTAACCACCTGGGAACAAACTTGTGCTCATATATGTGAAAATACAACATGCATAGCAAGTCAAGCTTGATCATTTTTCTATGCAAAGAAACTGGCTTATGATGTACTAATTGGCTGGTGCATATTTGTGGATCACTGAGCACTTCTAAGCTTGTCAGCAAGATTTTCCTGAAAATGAGCTAATGCAAAGCATAAAATGGGCTTAGAATGATTTGCATCATCAAGCCATGTCAGTCACCTAAAAAAGTGATGGCATTCTTTATATCTATTAGTCATACATTGCATTTTTGTGGGGAAATTTTTCTCTTGGCAAGATCTCTTCACTCACAATGTCTTGATCATTTTTCAACAGTCAAATTTTAGGAGTGTGATGATTTTTTCAAGTTTAACACTAATGCAGCAGTGACATGAAAAAGTTAAAAAAAACTGCACACATACACTTGCCATGGAATCCAGACAGGTACGTAGGCTATAAGTGTAATGGCAGAACCATCTAAGCATTGGTCAGTTATTTTGCTACTTTAATTAACATTGTGCTTGGCTTGATCATAGCTTTTAGTTATGCCATTTCATTCAACTGGCAATAGCAACATTTTTTTGGCATGATGAGGTTTTCACGCAATATTATTGAAGGTTGAATAGTTTTTTTATTGTTTGATATATTTTTGATTTGTTTTAAAGCTATCCTTTAATTTAAAGATTATTACAATCTTTAATTTAAATTAAAGGACCATCATATGAAATTCATAACATATTGAAAACTATACCATGTACTTGGACAGTGGTTTTCTTTTTCACGGAAACACTTCTGTCGTTTTTTGCTGAGACATTTTGGTTACTGAGATGTTTCGGGCATTTGTCTCACAGTTATGTTAAAACTCACCATAGCAGTGCTCATTACATTAGCCTATATTTACAGACATTCTGACTGAAATGACTTAATTTTTTTGGTAATTTCAAAAGCATTTCAGTCTATGACTGAAAAAAACAGCTTGCACCTATTAAAATTGCCAAAAAAGTCAAAAACCTTGGTGAATTGTTTCATGCCTTACTTTAAGATGACAATGACACTCAAAAGACAAATGAAATCACTTCATGATGTAACTAATAAACTCAGAGGCATCTCTACTCAATGTTTACCTGCACTCCAAAATAATTTGTAATACTCATATTGCATGCTAATGTACTGTATGCCTTCCGATTCTTTGTGTTGCCCATAGTGATGCCTATTGAATTTTGCATTACAGCTCCAAGTATATGTAAATGGTTGCCAATGTCAAATTACCTGTTTAATCAGAACATTTTATCCCTTGGCTTGAAAAAGTTTTATGATTTTATTGAAGAATGTCCTTCTAAATTTTTATCCTCATGCTTCAAATACTTGATGCTACTTGTACATTGCTATATTTATTCTACCATATATGAAACAGTTTAGTGATGGTGAGCAAACACAGCAGTTGCTGGTGCAGGTACTTTAGTACAATGTTGTTCATCTTCAGTTTTGTTTGTGCCAATTTAACACATTTGTGATGTGCTATGTCTCAGGATTTCTGCATTTTTATGTTGTTTTTCTGTGTTTCTGTACCAAACGCATAAATAAAAAATTATTGAATAACTGTTATTGTTGGTCTAGATTACTCTAGTAAAATTTAGAAAAGCATAACCCAATGACTCAATGTACCTTTCATAAGTAATGCTGAACAAGGTCAGTTTAGTGTTCACAATGGATGATATGGAGAGTACCATAGATTTAATCAAGTATATTGTATTTTGTAGTATCTACAATCAGTGCTTTTGCTGTAACATTCTGAACTTCATTTGATATATAATGCCAATCTGACACGTGATGTTCCCCTTTTATATTTTTCTACTTTTACTTAGTAATTTGTGTTTAGGACAACTTTTCCTACTTATCTTTTCTGTTTTTATCAAATTTTTTCAGCAATTGAAGCTGCTCACACTGTACCAAATTTTGACAAAAAATTACTAATTTTGTATTTAACTCCCTGAAACATTACAATATTAAAACTGTAGTTATGCAAAAATACATTCTGCCTGTAGTATTTCTGATTCTTTAATTGCAATTTTTTAAAGTGGTTCAAAAGCTAGTCATCAGTGCATATTATTTCGTTATTTTTCTGAAATCTTTGAATAATCATTTTTAAAGATTTTGTTGCATGTACTTGCTTTGCATGTCAGTAGTTTTTCAATTGATATTTTGGCTGCCTTCTTGCTGTTTTGACCCAAGCTGCAAGTGAAGATCATGCCACTAAAAATTTTGAATTCAAGGTAGTGTGCTATGCTATTCATAGGTTGCCGTTTTGTTTTGTTAACTGTGTTGAGTTTAATTTACCTTGTTTCTGATTGTCAAAGCAACTTGCAAAATAAATGAGCCTGTTTTTGTATATATGTAACTTTTTCATGTTGTATTACCAATATCAAACCATGCAGTTTTATTTGAAAGGTTAGTAAGCTAAGATGAAAGCAAGTAACATTAAGTAGTTTTTGCAAAGCCATGTGTAAAAATGAAATTCATTTAAAATGTATATATTTGTGTGTCCTATCTAAAATATTGTGTTGCCACAGTTAAAAATGCCAAATTAGTTGAATAGGTAATTTGCTAAAGAGCTTGATGGTCCAGTACAGCAGTCTCTACCTTTCAAGTGAGTGTTGGCAGTCTCTGACTTCAGCAAAAGCGCTCAGTCAAGATTGTTATCCTTGTCTTTCATGACAAAATGAGTGTTGCATGCTTTGGCATGGTGGTGGTCATTGTCAACCAACTTTTAGGTTAATCTATTCTTTTTGCTATTGTTGTTGATGAGTAAGTGTGTCTCATTAAGAATGCTTTTGCACTCAAAATTCCAACTCTAGTGTTTGGTTGGATCATTCAGACACTACAATATTATGCTTCTGTAGATTGTTCACATTGCTTTGGTGCAAGAAACTGTAAATCTTAATTCAAGCTATATATTTCCTGAAGCTATCTGAGATCAAAGGTTGAAGTGGTAAAATTGTTTGTGACTTAAGATATATATATATTACCCATCTGCTTTCAAAAATCTTTCTCCCACTCTTTGTTCAGGAATATGTTGAGCCACACACTATTTGGAAGATTGTTTTCTAGTTGATTTTATATAGTTTTCTGTTTGTCTGTTGTGTTTTACAGGTTCTGTTTTTTGTTTTTCATCACAGTGCCAGTTTTTTAAATGACATGCATGCACACTGTTGTGTCTGCAACACTGTTTATTTTTCGCTGAGACATTTTGGTCAGTGAAACGTTTCGGTTGTTTGTCTCACAGTTGTATTAATACTTTGGCGTCCGGCTGCTTTCGGGAATTTTCGGAAAAAAGGCCTAAACGCCTGTGGCTTTGCGCAAGAATATCTCCGCTCCTGTTTGGGTCACGGACCTGGTCGAAGTGTCAAAAGGCGCGGCAAGTCTTCTACTCAGCTCTCGAAAAAAATTTTTTGCTTAGGGGTTGCGTTTTTTTGTGAGTGACATCATAAGTGGAGGGCTTTTAGGCTACCTTGGCCCACTTTTCCTGACCCTGGGCGCCAACCGTTAGGTGGTAGTATTTCGATGAAGTTTTTACTAGAAATAAGGCTACAATCCGAGTCTTTTGATACTTTAGATGACCTGCTGGGGTTTCGGGTTCAAAAATTATAATGTAAGTTAGTAAAAATATTCGACTAATTAGATAATTAATTAATTTGTTTATTTTAGATCATAATTTTTGAACCAGAAACGCTAGAAAGTTGATCAAAGGCTCAAAAGACTCGGACTCGAGCCTAGTTTCCAATGAAAACTTCAGCGAAACACTTTGGCCTA
>JGI24022J15233_10009952_pt1 | contig 10752 bp, 8 predicted proteins | sample Ectturendosymbi2_FD_15233 | JGI IMG/M metagenome (IMG submission 15233)
CCCTAACCCAAAACTGAAAAATTTTTTTTTTGACTCGAAACTACTAGACTTGCTGAATCCGGAGAGGGTTTGAACACCTCTGTAGCTGCAGCAGCTGGCGAGTTATAACAAAACAAACTCGAGCCAATTAATTGGCTCCGGTGGTCGTTAAAGGGTTTTAAACTGCAGCAACGAAGTCAGTTGCAACCGGTGGGCCAAAATATTTGATTTTAGGCGATCAACAGTATTTTGCTTGGGATACCGCCTCTCAAAGCAAGAAATGACTAGATATTCTAAAAATTGTACGGGGGGCATGGCCCCCTGCCCTCCCCTGGCTACGCCTATGGTTGCAACTTGCAGCGCTGCAGACCTGTGCGCGCGCACACAAACGTAGCGAATCGTGAATCGGTGATACCCAAATAAAAGCTTTAGGTCTTTTATAGGCTTTGGAAGAATCAGCCGACTGGGCTCTGCTTTCATCTTTTTGCGATGATTCAAACTTGCGAAAATCTGCATTCAAGAAACTTCACTCCACAGGTAAAAGAAGCCAGTAATCAATCTCAAAATTTTAATAGGAAATCGATTTCACGTAACACTACGCATCGTCAGTCCTATCATCTGTAACTGTAAGCAAGGCTAACATGTGAAACATTGAAAGGTAAAAACAATGGGCGCAATGACAGGTTAACAGAGAAAGCCAGTAAAATGCTCACAAGTTCTGAAATGCTCATTTGCAATGCGAATGATTTACATCTATACTTTCACTAAAACAGAAAGACTATCTGTCGCCAATGCGGGGCAACGAAACCACAGCTCCGCAATCACCGCTACGAACAGCGCCGCGACAACTCAACACAAATCGGTAGGAGAGATGGCACGGGCCGCTGGCTAATGGCCCGGTTTTTGGGCGGGCCGCAAACGATTTTTTAGCGGTTAGGTTCACCGGGTCGCTACCGCCCGCTAATGATGAAAAAACTTTCATGAAATTTTTTTGCGTTAGGAGAACCACTCGGTGACGTGAAAAGTGAATGAAACCACTTAATTTTTGTGTAGACTAGGCACTTGAATTTTAATAGGTGTTTTTGTATGTGCCAAATCACTATCGTTTTAGCAGCTAAATCGTTTTTGTTTGATATTTGTAAGTAAACTGTGTAATTGATCAGCGGGCCATGGGCGGACCGGATTGTAGGGCCTATGGGAAAGGAGGCAAAACTCGGTAGGTAAAAAACTGCATGCGTAGTAAGAAAGGGGTACAACAAATGGGCCAAAACTTTGCAGATAGATTAATGTGCGTCACATTTGTGGAGATTAGTGTTATATTATTTTATATAAAAAAGTGCCTAAGTGTACGAAGTGCCGCATATCACCATGTCCACCCTTCGTTGACCAAACGTTGTATCATAATGAAGTATTCTGGGGGAATTGATACATTGTATTGTAACGCCATAATTTGATAAAGGGTTTACTATAGTTAAAAAACTGCAGTTCCAAGCAGCTGTGTATGGATCTAATCTAGCAGCTCAAGCTATTTTCAATCAAATGAAGTAATTTGTTTCAATTTTAGTGGCAGTTTAGTTTGCGCAGACTAATAGTTTGGCAGTCAAGTTAATTGTGGTATGCATTGCATTTATATTGAAAAGCATTTTTCCATGAACTTTAGTGCGGTTTTTCTTTAAACTTATGCAATACGGCAGTGCATTATGTGTATTTGTATTTTGGTTCCATACTTTTGTGAAGATGGATTTTCTACTCTATAGCGTAGATCAAACAAGTGTCAAAATCAACTGGAAAACACAACCACGGCCTGTTAGACATGTGAGTTGCAATAGCACATAGTTCATTGCCAGGAAGAGATAAATGATCTTCCGTTGCAAACTATTATATGAAAGTCTTTTACGCTTACAGGTCAAGATTAATGCTGCGTTTTACGACCATTACATACAGTGCGCATTGCTGTATTTCTGATAAATCAGTGAAAAAATCACATTTCACATTTCGTAGTAGGCCAAAGAAATACTGTCAAAATGATGTTGTATGGAAATATTTGGTGCAGTAAAATGGATCCGCCGTGTATAAAAGGTTGAGAACCACTGGTCTACATCTTGCAATTTTATAAAATACCTAGTTTGGTGGCGTCTTGATGTGGAGGTAGCAGAAGTGACAGATCCCCCTTTGAATATTCACCCCAGAACCCTTTCAGCAAGAAGAGTGAGTTTGGAAATTAACTCAGATGATAATGGTGTTGAATAATACACAGTGCAAAATACAAGTCCGTTAGCGGTGAACTTCAGCGATTAGAATCCAAGTGATTAACTTGTTCTCTGTGACAGTGTATATACAGAGTACAGAATATACAGAGTATAAGTTTAAAAAGGTTATATTTTCTCGTTGTTCGTGATGCAAGGAAACAAAAGCGGCTTGCCACGCTTAGTCACGGTACTAATGCCATGGAATCACAAGCCTTGCAAGGAAAATAATGTGGTGCAAATGCAAACTAAGATGCGAAACAAACGGGCCATGTTCGTCTTCAGCATGAGTTCAAAAAGCTACAGCTGTTCAGTGTCGTTTGATATTTTGCTGAAACGCAGCTCATGATTTAAACTGAAAACCAAGTGTGGAGTCTCGTTTTTAACTCATAAGCCCAGAGTTAATTGGCAGACCAAACCCCAGGCACATAAACGCACAAATTTGATAGCATTTGACATCAAGGCTTTTCAGGAAATGCGAAGTGCCTTTTTACTTTGATAAACAATATCCTTACACATTTCTATTAAGAATGATATATTTTCACTCCGTTTTTTTTTAACGCATTTACGTATCACCAAGACAATCAGCTTTCATCGGATTTCAGTAGCATTACGTTGAAAAGCTTCATAGAAACCGTTAGATCACAAAAGGTAGTGGGTCATAACTTTTATGTTACTGTCTTGTACAAAATAGCTGTGAGTGCCTTTCACCAAGTGGAGTGCAATTATTTCTGACAAGGGGCAGGAGCACTGAGTGGGAAACTGTGCCATATATACCTAAAAAACATATCAGGCATTGTAGGCCTAGTCCCAAGATGTAATCGACGTCTTAATCATGCTTTTTGCAATGGCAACTTTTGCAAATTAAACGAAATTTTTCATTGCTTGGTTAGACCCTTCATCAATACATTGAAAAAAGAGTTAAACCCCACAAAATGGCAGTTACAACAATGTACGGAAATAGGTGAACACTCTCAGGCACTACATGATACAAATAAAACTAACGCAAAAGACATGTCCATGTTTTGATCGCGTGCACTCAAGAAGATTTTTTCATGGGGACTCTGCGTTAAACAGACTAAGCAAGCTATCACAAAGCGCTGTCCAATGTGTTACCTTCATCAGCAACTGAAGCCCTTTTATGCATTCGCTGATGCCAAAGAAGGTAAAGTATAATTAACGAAAGGCAAATCAAAAGCACGAACTCGACGGTAAGCGCGACGCTCGCGCTCTCTGGGCTCAAACTCCCTCCCAAAAAACTAGGTACGGCTCCGGTTTGGCTGTTTTGCAAGCAGTGCTGCTTGTTCTGACCCACGCAAGACACATACCTGTAAAAAGGAAAATAAAACTTGACTTGCTCAGAAATTAGTACAACAATTGCGGCCACTTAATTTAACTTGGCAATTCAAATTTGCGCTAACATATTTCGCAAATTTGAAAGAAAAGTTTTTCATAATTTTAGACAATTTTCGCTGTAATCTGCTTACGTTTGAAAGCTTGCTATTTACATAGAATTCTTTGAAATGCACCCACAGCTGTATTTGCATATGTCGCTCTATTATCCTGCCGTTTCAACTGAACGTTATCAAAACTAAATATATTAACCCATCGTCCTCTGTATGAGTATATCAAACGTGTTGGGGTAGGCCACACGAGGACCCATTATCACTTCGCGACTGTAAACCTGCTGGAGTTGTCCTGATGCTGCTCAAACTGCAGCAAATCTACATGCGAAATCGAATTCTCGACCATCACATGTGTTCTTTGATATGTAACAACAGAAGATGGTATTAATTTTTCTTCACAGTTTTAGGACGGTGCAACGTGACGAATCACATACAATTTGGTTAAAGTCACAAGAAAATAGAAAATGAAGTTGTGCGGCAAAAAGTAACACACGCGTTTGAAAAGTGGTTTTGCCGACAACTACTATCGCTTTACCGCTACTTTTCAATATTGACGTAAGTTACTATTTTAAAGGTCATTTTTAACAAAGATGCAAAGTAAATTTTTGGTGGAATTCATTTCTTTTAATACCTATCTGATGGATGATACACAGATCATTACTAACATCTTTAAACTTAATAAGAAAACCGTAAGTCAAGAAGCAAAGTACTTAACATTTTCAAGAATCAACTCAGCCTGTTTATAATTTTTGCCTTTCAAATAATGAATCAACCGCCCAACATCGAAGCTGCCTCTGTGTTGTAACAAATGTCTGCTTTTTGTGTACAGTCTAAAATCAACATTAAGAAACTTTACAACATAAAGTTGAGGACAGTTCACCTCATTACGTAAGCAATGTAGCTTTGCTCGTGCGTTCCGTGAAATAGGTGCGCCATCGGACCTTTAGCGTATACAATTACATCTTCTCCTCCGTGAGATTCGGATTTAAGTGGCACCGCCGAATCCTGCTTGTAGTCCGGCGCTTCTGCGAGCGAATTCCACAAATATGTCAACCTCACTAGAGAATATTGAGCCATAGGTAACATTTCGTAGTAAAACAATTTGCAACTAAACTTGACCGCGTCGACTTTGTGGACACGTATTGTTGGAATATGGATGTGTGCAAGTTCGAATCATCGCAAAGCTATGAAAGCAGAGCACGGCGGGAAGATTCCTCGACAGCTCTCAGCAAACCCAAAGCCGTCAATTCTTGAAGGAAAAGTATGTCATTTACTAGTTCCCTCTGTAAGTCTTAACACTGTAGTGGATCTTTATTTCTGACTCAAAGCTTACAGGTACTTGGCAAACAATAAATCTTAAGATATCCTATAAAGTTGAAACTCCCGTTATTCTGATGGTAACCGTAATTTGGCCTTCAGGGTTACATACGAACTTCACTTTTATCAAGGAACTTTTAACGGAGCATGTATCACAGCTATCCCGCAGGATGTTCATTTTTCTGCAGCTTTAAACCTTTATTTCGTTAAACTGTCTGTGATGATGAGTTTTATTGTAAGCTTTTTCTGTGAGAAGAAATTATGTTTCAAAAAATTTTGTGTTTGAAAGGATCTTTAAAAACAATTCTTTATAAAATAGCTAAAAGCAAAAATTTCGAAAGCTATTTTCTGTTTACACGATGTCGTCAGCTTCATAGTAAACAAAAAGCGGCCATCCATGGAACGCAGATATGTGCTATCTTTAAAGTCCTGGTCACAAATGTTAAAACATGCAAGACCCACCCGTTTTTTAAAATATGGCAAATCCAACGTTAACAACCTGTTTCAGTATGTGTTCTGTTTTTCCTTGTGTAACATGAGTTTCCGGTATTGCTCGCACCAGGCCCGTTGCTATATGCGAGTGTGGTGTAGGTTCGTTTGTCCTTAGCCAGTTTCGGGTTTTCGTTGCTTGGCGCCAATCCTGCAAATGTACCGCTGATTGGTGGAAAACTTAGAACGAGACGTTTCTTTTTAAGAATAGCAAGCCAACTCATATCCAAAGCACGCACACAATTCATTGCAAGATAGCTATTTTTTAAATATCGATGAAACAATCGACTTGCACAAGTCATCTCGTGCAGGATGGAAACATAGGAACACTGATAATTTTGTGTGAAAATTTCAATAAAATGCTTGCCGCAAGAATATTTCGCGACGTTAACCCACCTTCTCTGCAAACTTTTGCAAACATTGGTGTATCGGACTAATTAACACTGTCATGCGTTTAATAATACATCTTGATATTTCTGCTCAGCCACTCATTTTGTTCTTAGTTCAACGCCATTTTTGCATGTTTATATTGTAGATTCAAGGCCCATTGTACTGTTTACGAGGATTAAGGGTAAAGCATCCATCAAAAACCTTACCCAAAATAGGATTTCCACGGTCGCTGTAATGTCCTATGGACATCACGTGACTGTGGTCAGCTGTGACGATGATCAGAGTGTCGTCTTCAGAAGTGAGTGCAATTGACCGAGATATGGCTTTGTCAAAAGCCACAGTGTCGTGCAAAGCATGGTATGCGCTTCCAGCGTGGTGGGCGTGGTCTGAATTTGACAAACCAAGAACAAATCGTTAAGCACACAAGGGTGGAATAAATTACCATAAGCTATATTTTAACTATTCCACTTAGAGAGTGATCACAACCACATAGACAAAAAGTTACAAACACAAATCATTTTCCTTGCGATGGCCGAAGATACGCGGGTCTTTCTACAAATTTGAGTTGATAGAAGTTAGCAATCGATTCCAAATCTCACCAAAAGAGTATAACATTTTTGTGGATCTTGACACTTTGTTCCACACATCCTCGCAAAGCACAATCTCGTGTATTTCAATTTTCAATAACCCAAAGTGTTGCCTTCTTACACTTCAGAGACCAAAAACAGTTTTGTTTGTTAGATATGGTGGTTTGTTGTTGGCGCTTTATAACTACAATGGTCTTGTAGCGCCAGGTCTGAGTTTGTACTCTGGGTTCATTTTCACTCGGTTTTTTTTGTGTTCTGGTTGTGTTCCCTGCAGTTCTTCCGTACACCGTGCGCCTGGTAAGAAGGCTACAGTACCAATTTGCAAGGTCTTGGTAAGACCCGGCCGAGACTTTCGACTTACCAGCATCGAAGCGGACGCACTTACCACCAGACCACGGGCTGGTACCAGAAATAGTTGCAGTCGAATAGAATGACTCACTCAAGCAAACAGAAACAACGTACAAGAATGCTTGACAGCAAATCAACGCTTCTACGCTAATTAGGTGAAGAACACGAATCTAGGCTTAAGGCCGTATGCGTCACTTATCACTAGCCACGAAAGCGCTGATACAAAATCACACAAAGCACGCTAGTCGAACGCATTACTTACCACCACAGCACATTCCGGTCAAGTTATGAGACACAATCTGATCGAGTTCAACAACAAAACAATTTGCGAGGCTTATGTTGTCGTTGAGTACCCCTCGGATTTTTACGACTGTATACTGGGATCTCATCTACAGCTGAAGTTGCTTCCAGGATGACCGCCGCCATCAACGTGGGAGGTAGACACAGCCCCTTTCTCCATTAACATTGTAGCAGACCTCGATGTCGAGGGTTTTTTCCCAACTCGAAACTTCTCCAGGATCTTCGTCCTTGATGGTTGCGTACCTTGGTCGTAATTTATCAATATGATGTCTCCAAACCGGACCTTTCGGGATCACAATAACGTGGACACTCCGAGTCCCGCGTTTCTTCGCAAAAAAAGCTGGAATCCAACGTGGGTCTTTATTCCGTCTGGGTGCAAAGTAAAAGGCGAAACAAGGGTCACCAATCTCGTAAGTGTAAGCCTTCTTAACCAACTCATTCTTTTGAGGCCTCACGGCCTGTTTAGATTTCTGGGCTTTGAGCATCATGAACAGGAGATGGTAGCAAGGTGTCGATCTTTGTTCTTAACTGCCTTTTTCAGCAACAACTTTGAGAGTAGCCCACCGCTACTTTGCCTGTTGGCGTACGCCGGTACTGCATACAAAATTCCACCACAGCTTTCTTAGGCGGTTTCGATGATTTCTGTAAAACTTGAATGTTTGTTTCAATCGTTCTGCACCCCAATCTGTGGCGGGATGGTAACGAGCGCCTGTGAGATGGAACGATTCCGAGCTGCTTGCAGTAGACTTAGAAGAATTCCGATAGTTATTATCCGTCACAATAGTATGGGGGTACCAGAAATGAGAATTCTCCTCTTAGCAAGGCTACGTTCCGAAACTTTTCAATTGAAGCATTGCTATCAGTCGTGGCGGCCATACTTCTCTTGTGTATCGCATCAGTTTTGATGAACTGGATCTTCCGATTCTTTTCGCATTGAACTAGCAGCGGGAATGACCTGCAGGCTTAACGCTTCGATTTGGCAGACTAGGTCAACATCACATCAGCACTTTCTTCCCTGTCAAAATCCGAATCTTCGCCGGCTGGAAGACGACTCAAAACGTCCGCGTTAGTATGCTCCGGAAGTGTTGTGGTACTCGACGACGTAGCCAAATTGACTTGGGAGCAAAACCCATAGAGCGAGACAATTTGCTGCAAGGGAAGGCGTGGGGTTGTTCGGCCCAAAAAGTGCTAGAAGAGGCTTGTGATAAAATTTCAACGCAAAGACGATTGCCAAAGCTTCCTTCTGGATTTGGCTATAGTTGCGTTGACTGATCGTCAGGATCTTTGACACTTTAGAAATCGGCCGCTCGTTTTCGTCCGGATAGTGATGAAACAATACCGTTCCTATATCTACATCGGAAGCGTCACCATCAATCCCAATCGGAAGAGACGCATTGAAATGCATGAGAACATTGTCTGCTGAAAGTAGTTTCTTCAGCTTTTGAAACCCACCACTTCTTGCTGGCAAACCCACCACTTCTTGTTGGCAAGCCTTTCGCTGTCAGTCGATTCAACAACTTCCGAAGGTTTTGCAAATGTTCCTCAGCCGTAGATCCACTGACCATGATATCGTCTAACAAAATAAACAGCAACTCCTGGACGTTCAAGTAAATCTTCCATTATTCTTTGAAAGTAGCCTGGAGCGGAGCTGATTCCGAAAGGTAAAGCATTTTGCAGCAATACGCCGCGATGTGTACTTAACGCCAACCTTTTCCGGCTAATCGGAACAAGCCTTGTTCGGTTACAGGCATCTGCGAGATCAATTTTCATGAAGCCATAGCCACTGGCCAGCTTGATAATCAAATTTTCTGGAAGTGGCAAAGGATGACGATGTACCTCCAGCTGTGGGTTAACAGTTATTGAGTAATCACCACATACTCGTAGATTAGCTTAAACTTGTGCTGAAGGTGGCATTTTGCTGATTGGCACCACAAGTGTACCCAGCCATTGAACTTAACGGGCGTCCAGACACCTCTTGGTATCTCCGACTCATATTCTTGCGCGAGATCCTCGTGAATCGCAAACGGCACAGACCGTGGTTTGCAGAAAACTGGCTTTGCGTCCGACTTGAAACTGATTTCCAACTCGAAATCACGGGGGCATCCTAACTCTTGTTTGAAACGCTCCGTATAATCCTCGCAAAAGTTTTGCACAAGCCTGCTGCAGACGTAGATCTGGCTTCAGAAGGTCAAATACAGCCGACAAGTACGGTCAGCTTTTCCCGTGGACGTACTAGTGTAAAGAAGCTTCTCCAGAGAAATATACAAAGCTTGAATGGCATCGCGTCCAAGCAAATACAAATCCGGAACTTCTGAGACGAGAAAAGGTATTTTAAACAATGCTACAGAATCACCGTGCTTGGATTTAGCAGTGATGGCTCCTAACTATCGGCAAAGTATGATTACTTGCCGATTGATACCACTCGGATTTTTGCAAGTTCGGCTTTACGATACTTGTCCAAACCTCGGTAGACAGGAAATTCCCTCCAGTAGCTGTATCTAACTTCATCACTAAGGGCTTGTCGTTGATATAAATAGGAACTTCCAACTTCGGCAGTTTTGCGTCGTCGTTCGAGACTGCGTTTATTTCACGTCAGTATATACACTTGACAAGTTGGGCTTTGCTCCTCTGCGCTTTCAGACACAATTCATTATATCTTTACTTACAAAACATGATCTTCATTCATATTAATTTCTTATAAGCAGATTTTAGGGGCGGAAAGGGCGGCGCTGTCGGCCCCGGGTGACATTTAGCCTCGCTACGCCGTCCGACTTTTTTTAGCCGTTTACGTCAGAACCTGATGTTAGAATATCTTCGTTCTTCTCCCAATGCCGGATTTCTATTTGATAACGAGTGAATGCAGTTGTAGCTGGTGCACTGTTTCAGTGTTTTGCTCCTCTCTGCTTTGTGTTTATAACACTTACTCTGTAATGCGCTATTTCCAAATGCCCTGTACGCTTGCAGAAATTTCAGGTAGCGGTTTTAAAACGGCACACAGACGCCAAATGGTCTTACCGCATCGGTAACACTTCTGAGACTGTCATGCATCCGGCTTGTCAGAAACCTGCCTCTTTCCAGTAGACTTCTGCGTGCGCTGGACCTTGTAAACGGCCTTGGGCTTCGGTCCATACACAGTTTCTTTAGTTTAGTTTGATATGGTGGTTTGTTGTTGGCGCTTTATAACCACAATGGTCTTGTAGCGCCAGGACTTAGTTTATACAATTTCTGGGTTCATTTTCACTCGGTCTGTTTTTGTGTTCTGCCTGTGTTTCCTGCAGCTCTTCCGTAAACCGTGCGCCTGGTAAGAAGGCTACAGTATCAATTTACAAGGTCTTGGTAAGACCCGGCCGAAAGTCGAACTCTCGACCCACCAGCACCGAAGCGGACGCACTTACCACTAGACCACGGGCTGGTCAGGTTCCTTANGCCACCTTGGCTGCATGTTGTGGTGTTAAATAATGTGTTCGACTAGCATGCTCTTTGTGTGATTTGGAATCAGCGCTTTCGTGGCTAATGATAAGTGACGCATACGGCCTTAATCCTAGATTCGTGTTCTTCACCTAATTAGCGTGGAAGCGGTGATTTGCTGTCAAGCATTCTTGTACGTTGTTTCTATTTGCTTGAGCCAGTTTATTTTACTGCAATTTGCCCTAATACTTGCCTGACAGGGGGTCTTCACCGCGATCACGC
>JGI24022J15233_10009953_pt1 | contig 10752 bp, 3 predicted proteins | sample Ectturendosymbi2_FD_15233 | JGI IMG/M metagenome (IMG submission 15233)
ACAAGTTTTGCACAAAGCCATGATTATTGAATAAATGGGGAAATATATTTAGAATAACACACCAAGAAAGTGAAATGACATGTAGACCACTCACCATATCAAAAGGAAGGATTGGTGAACTTTCAGATTGATTGAGATGCAGAAATTTAGTTGGGATTTCTTGGGTTGTCCATATGGTTTTTGATATGTTCAATGTCCTTTTCACTTCGGATGGCAATAACTCTGCTGTCATTGCTTTGTCTGAGAAGGCAGTCGCATATGTAGAAACTACTTGTTTTTCGAATACGGTGACATTTTGTAAATATGCTACCAGGCCAGATAGCTTTTTTCTTTTTTAAACATGATATGCAAAATTGTTGTTTTGTTACACTGACTTGTTTGACTGTTTTTTTATCAGTCATTTCAACATAAGTCACATATTCTAAGCCAGTGTATTTTTTTGAATACTGTTTTGGTTTGTAGACTAGCGGATTCCTATGTAGTTACATTTGGTAAAGTGCAACAATGGGTAGAATTAATAAATAAAGTTTGAAATGTGAACTCATGGATGGTGATAAAATCTAACCATTGTTACCAAAAAATGGCTGATGAAAAGCTTGGTGTGGCAACAGATCCGTCACCAGAAAGTCTTCTATAGGCTAGGGGGCTTTACATTAGTGCAGTGGGGCTTGACATTCTGAAATTTGAACAAAAATTACTGTTTTATAGTGCTTCATATTTCAATTTGGGGGCTCTTGGAGCTTTGTTTCGGAGGAGCTAAGCCCACCAAAACCTCCCCGAGGCGACTGGACTGTGTGGCAAAACTTCCGCTTGCTTTTTAATGCAAATGACTTGGAAAAGTACTTAGGTTACACGATGGATATGTGAAGTTAAAGCTTGCAAGATAAGCCAAACTTTCAGTTTATAAGCATGACAGGGCCAAAGTGATACAATCCATTCAGGTAGTGTCTATTCTGTTTCGTGAGGCAAAACTGGTGCTGGGGCTATTTTGCCTTCATTTGAACACAGTTGGTTCAATCATTCATATGACAAGTATGATACGCAGAGACGATAGGTTGGGGTTTATGGTTAGGGTTTAGAAGCAGGGTTTATGGTCAAGGTTCAGGATCAAGTTTTAGGATTAGGGGTTCAGTGCTTAGAGTTAGGGTTTAACCTACAGTTCACTTAATACAAACAAGAAGCTGCATTAACTGCTTGCCAACCCTGAAACCATGACAACCATCATCCATGCACGGGAGTGAGCTGTTACAGATGTCATGGTCAACTAAGCAAGACATGCGTTCCAAACTTGTCATGCAACTACTTCAACCAATTGTGTTTAGCTAAAGGCAAAATAGCTCCAGCAGTTACTTTGCCTAACAAGGTAAAATAGACACAGCACAAAAATATATGTTGTGGATCGCAATGCACTTTCGGATATTTTTCAGATACGGATAGTGTGATTTCAACCAAAACAGGAATTGGATTGGATACGGATATAATTTTTCAAAAACAGGATAGGATCGAATGGTAAAAATCTACTATGCGATCATCTCTGCTGGCTAGCCTTCAGGGCTAGCTGACAATGATTTTCTAACCTATTGATCGTCTTTTGTTTTTCAAGTATCTAACACTTATTGAAATAAATAATGATTACTGCTAATCATACTATAACTTGTTCACATCCTTTACTCTGCAGCTTCATTTGCTGACAACATAGGGTGCAGTATGTACATATATTTCACCTAACAGCATACCTGCCCTGAAATGCTAGAGTCTCTATGAACTTCAGCATACATCACAAAATTCATATGACGGGTTGGGGATTTGAAACAACGTAGGCTAGAGTACTTACACATATTTCACCAAACCAGCATTCTTTTACTGAAATGTGAAGTTTGCAATCTGTGGTATCTTGTCATTTTGAAGTTTAGCAAATGTATCACAAAAATTATATGAGAGCTTAGTAATATCAAATAATGTAAGCTGCACTGCAGCACACGTATATTTTACCAAACCGGCATTCCTGTACTGAAATGCAAAGCTCACAATCTGTGGTATCTCGTGGGGTTGAAACTTACCAAATTTATCACAAAAATCTTACAAGAGGTTGGTAATTAAAATAAAGTAGGCTGCAGCATACGTAGCCTACAGTGTATATATATCGCCAAACCAGTATTCCTGTACTGAAATACGAAGTTCGCAAGCTGTGGAAACTCGTCGTTTTTTAAGATTAGCAAATTTGTCACACAAAAATTCTGCGGGCTAGAAATTTAACAAAAAGCGACTGCANTGCGCATATATAGAACATGTAAGTGCGTACGCAGAAATTTCAATAAGGAGGAGGCAAACAACGTCTGGGTCTCAACATGTCAATCTTTGATGCCCTTGCATTTAATGCATCTTGCATAAAACATACATTAATCTGGTGTTTTTTTCCTAAATAATTGTGATCAGATTTAGTGTGACTAGCAAAACAAAATAAGCTAGTGGCATGTCACATTCTCGGTTTCGACTGCATTGATTTACACGGAGCGATGCTGGTTGTTCGGAAGTGGTGAAAGATCTGAATTGTACGAATTTAAACATTGCCAGATATAATTGGACAACATTGTGTTCTGGGCAGTGTTGCCAAATTTTCTTTCAACGAATACACTAAATCTTGTCTAAAAATGTAGAGAAGAGAGAAGCCACTCTTCCTCATAGTTAGATAAAGGTAGAATTTTAAAATAAAATAATTGATTTTTCAGCCTGCCAGCGATATTCAACCATTCATGTGGCCCGGATTAGCAAATAGGTTCCCGCATGAATGGTTGAATATCGCTGGTGGGCTGCAAAATCAATTAATTTTAATCTGAAATTCTACCTTCATATAAGAATGTGGAAGAGTGACTTCTATTGACTTACTATTTAAATATCTGTCTATCATGGAGCTTCGCTTTAACGCGATACTGTGTTATAAGTTCAGTTACGAAGATTCTAATGCGGGTCATATCAAATTTTCATGTGGACTGTATTTGGCCTGCGGGCCACAGTTTCCCTACCCCTGCCTTAACCAAATAAAAAAAATATTTGAGTTTCGATCCGAACGAGACTAACCAACTGATAATTGTCAAAGTATCACACAAGTACAAACGCCGCAATTTACGAAATACAACACGATCCCATTCAGACCAAAAAATCCATATCTGATATAAATCGGAAAAAATTAGTAAAAACCTGATCTGATATTTAAATTTTCCAATCCTTTGTACACCTTAGATGGATAAAAGACCATGCAATGCAATGTAATACATGCGTCCCCGACGGTGTGCACACCAACAACATTGAAATTCTGTGGTGTGATGCCAAAAGAAATTCCCAAGGCGAGGAAACGCTGCTCGTTGAGGTTGAACATACTGTCCTACCCAGTGTGGCCACTGCTGTTTTTTTTCACTAGATCTGGAGTTTTTCTGTTTTTATCTGGGGTTCTGGGGTTTTTTGACTCTGGTCAAATTTTAGAAATGTATGTTGTATTACTGTATTTTCCATTCAAGAATACAGTAATTTCACAGGCGTAATATGTGCAGATGCAGTAGCCTGCAGATGAGTAGGGTTTGGCTTAACCAAATTGTTTGAAATATAGTGGTTTACAGATTAAGCACTAACTAGGCAATAAGTCAAATATTGCAATGAATGCAATGGTTAGGATGAAAAGAAAACTGTAAGATATCTTGAAAGTATCATGTACCTGTTTCAATTTGTGCATTTAAGTCAAAGTAAAAGAAAACATTGAAACGTTTTTTCAGAAAAAATCTAACTAGCTTTTTTACGTTACTTCCTGTATTTCATTTGCTGCTAGTCTACTCGTAAATAGTCAATATGTTTAAAAATAGACTTGAACTTGTTAAAAATATGATGCAAACAATGCATATTACCTTAATTCTTATGTGTAAGTAGTAGTACGGGCATCAAGTTTGGTTTTAACTTTTTTCAAACATTTCATATGTCTGGGGTGTTTTATTTTCTGTGTTTTTTTCAAGGTAAATTCTGGGGTTTTTCTTAATACAGGGTGGTAACACTGGTCCTACCTCGACGAGTGGATGTGGAAGAGAAAGTTTGTTGATGATGAACGCTTTGACGCGTGCGTGGCAGCAATTAGACGCAATCCCTTTTGCAAGGTGCAATGACTTGTGGGAAGACAAATGAAACAGAAACAACAATGCTCTCCTCATGACATGTGGAAATTGCTTCTTTGCTTTTGACAACCATCGTCATGACAATGCTTAATTTTAACATAGTTTAAACTGCTAGTAAAATCAATGCTAGGGGGAAATATCCCTCATAAAGCAATGTAATCGAATCAGTCCTCAAAACAGCACAAGTCATTACTCGAACTGCATCATAGTCATGCTTTTGTGGAGTTAGTAAAAGTGCTTCCTATAAAGCACTTCAATCCAGTAATTGCATAAAACAGTGGTAATCTCTGTAATCAACTGCATGAAAAATCCTATCTTGGCATCATTATTGATGTATTTTTTGCACAAGGCAGTGTGTTTCACATTCTGTAAACAACACAATAAATCTCACCTGGAACCACCTCGAAATCCATGCCTCGCCAATGCTGTTTACATAACACCCACCAGTGTTGCAACTGGTATTACTGTATATACCAACTTTGAAAAATTTGGTGTATTTTCCTTGGTATATAAATTTTGAATTGGGCATGTATGAAACATTTGGTGTATACTTGGTATATTTTTGTCAGAGGATTTAGTTGAGATTTTAAACCAATTTATTTGGCTTATTAAACAGCGGAAACAGAGAAGCCACAGTGATTCTAAAGCTATATTAAAAAGTAAAGTTTAGTGATTTTGCTGAACATCGGAGTAAGCGTGCATTTTGGGTAAGCGGAAAACGAGTCTGGAAGAAAGCTGAGAAGTCATGATAAAAGTGAACCTGGCTCTGGGTATACAATTCATTTTAGTCAGACAATACATCCAAAGGTGGTAAAGCTACATACCAATGTGGCAGAAGATTAAGCAAAGAGTGGCTGATAGAGCTTGCATGTCAGTCTTGCAAATAAGTATTCTGCTGGTGCTGTATCCCTTCTGGTAACATTGCAAAAAGAAAATTGCAAAGCCCAAAACAGCTACTATAGAGCCTAATAATGCCGTGGACCACAAAAGAAATGAAAATATGCAGTTGCAGGTGCTAGAAGATTGAATTTTCCAGTTGTTAATAAATACGTTTCTACTAAAGCAAAGGAAGTAAAAATTAAGGTTGCAGCATGTGTATGTATGGTGGCACTGCTCAACAGTAACTGTTCATCATCCAAGTGTAACAATAAAAAGGCATTGAAACAAGAGCGTTAGATGGTAAGTTATTCGTTGCATCATAATTTCCATATGCATTTGGTATATTTTTAGACAAGATTTGGTATATTCACTGCAAGAAAACTTGACAACGCTGTCCAGAACACAAGGGAGCTTAGCCCTGTGGATGTTTAAATTTCATATTTGTTCATTGAGTTCTTAGTTAAAAAATGCCTTCTCTTAGTTTTGAGATGATGAAATCAAATTTCACCACTGTTGGCCCCCTGGAACAATTTTTTCGGCCATTCCATTGAAAAATCTATCTGATGCCCATGATGATATGTGCTGTAATCATAAGTCGCCTATACCAATGTAATGTAAATAATTGCTGCAAATGAGACATCATCACTCAGCTTTAGTTGAACCTTCTCCAGCAAAAATCCAGTTTGTGCAAAAATTTTGCAGTGAATGGTTTTGTTGCCACTTTTTGATGTGACGTTGAATGCATGGTTCACCACAAATGGGATGTGGGCAAAGAATTGCACCCATATAAGTGGTGTGAACATGCAATAATAGAGTGATCATGGGTGTAATCTCTATTGCTGCTTGCTGCCATATTGTGAGCTTTGTGCGCTTGTTCGCACTCTCTGATAGCAGTAGTTGCATCTGTCTGAATTGCAAACTGGTTGGTCAGCCCTATGTTAAGCTCCAGAAATCAAAGATGTTCAGTTTGTAATAAAACTGTCCTTTGTCGTATATCCCACGAATAAAGCACAGAAACAGGTAATCACATGCAGTTAGCTAGTTTGTTTAGTTAAGAACACCTCAAGAATCATTCCGAAACTGTTCTTAAGCACATTAGTCAACATAGTAACACTAAGTGTGCAAATGTAATAAGCCAGGAAGTTGGTTTACAGGGATGCTGGGACAACGGTGTAGCATGGGGAGCAGTAAAAAATTAGGACAATGGAAAATTGTAAAAACAACGAAATTGTGAGCAATATCTGTTCGTTTCTGTTCAGCTACAATATCGACCTCAAAGTAATTACATAAATTTGGTGCAAACACAATGCTGCATTGCCCTGAGCCGACCAAAGAAAGAGTCGAACCGACAACCATAGGATATCAGCAATAGAGTTTCTCCACTTGACTTGGTTCACTCTGCTGTTACTGATACGAATTCAATGTTAAATCTGGCGTAATCACCATGCCACAACCATTCTGAATTTTCTTGTTGCGCAAATAGCTGCAATGATGAACTTAATTCAATTTTGATAAATCAAGAAATTGCCCTGATACTGTTATGAAAAAGGCATTTCCACCCTCGTTGCCCCTTTTTTCAAAGGGCAGGCTGGAGAATGCCTCTGTCATTTTCCCGCTGTCCAGTGTCCCTGCTGGCTTATACTGTATTTTGTAGTGCTAAAAGTTAGGTGAGAATTAAACACTGTTTTGTGTAAAATCTAGCGAATTTTTGTGAAATTTTAAGAATTTTGAACTCATCTTTAGGGAATTTCTAGTCAACACTTGTGGGAACCCTGACCACCTAATAGATCACCCTCGGGAATAGAAAAACCTGACGTAATAAACAGTTGCTGTTTTATCCGATGAGAACTTTTTGCAATAAAAATAGGGTGTTAATTGTCATTCACACTGACTAGGGGTTCACCGATACACATCAATATCAGGGTACTGTATTTTATTCTCGTTGTGAGCACTGTACACAGTAATGTAAAAAGAAAGGTTATTGTATTTTTGTCATTATGTACTGCACAGCAGCTGTTTTGGTGGACACTGTTCACTCTTGGTTTCCACTGTACAAGGTTTTATCCCTGAAGCCAGAGCCAGAATGCAATATGTTGTCACTTTTGCTTGAAAATGCTTAATAGAAAATAGGCTACTTACGAATGCTGGAAACAATAAATCACAGTTAATGAAAACACATGCACCATGCCATACAGTAGTTTCCAGTCACTTGGATTCTTGAAACCAAGCATTAAGCATGTCATAATTCCACAAAATATCTACCAAATATGTCTATTCTGGCATACACTTATATCAAAATCTGCTACATTCACATTGACTTTACTGTTTTTAAGTGAGGAAATCTGCTAAATTGGCTTTATCATGGTTTAAACTTATCTGCAAAATCTGCCAGCACTGCTATGTGCTTATATTAAAATATTGCTAATGGCTGCACTGATATAGCCTACTTACATATTACAAGCGTGAAGAATTGAATACCAATAATCTGCAAATAATAACACATACTTCTGTACAGTATATACAGTAGATCCTTCCTTAAAAGAACCTTGACTGCTGTACAGCACAACAGCTAACCTGATTTGCATAGACTTATGTTTATTTTCCAAAAACAACACAGTCTACTGCTTTAGAAGACACTGTACATTACATGTACAGGTGCCGTAGTTTTCGAAGTCTTTCCAAAAAACGCATTATGATTCTTTCCTGTGATGTCACTTAGACAGCAAAACTGCTTGTATCTTCGAGAATGGGACCGTGGCAGAAAAGAGAGGACCTTTGTCCTCAGAAAAAGCTCTTAATTCCAAGCCGACAGCAGCAGCTGAGCCAGAGGTTTAAAAAAATGCCAAGCAATGTTTTTTCATGCCAACACCATCGAAAAAGGCCAAATTTCTGGAATTTGGCCTTGAAAATGCCAACCTGGCAACCCTGGTCCAAGTGTCTATATTGCTACAACCACTTGCTGTAGAACTGACAACTGTGGTTGCAAGTTTTGTCCCAGGCAATTTCGGTCTGTTTTGGTGGAACCCTGAGGTTCCGCAGAACCCCGGTTGAAAAACACTGATGTAGAGGCTACCTATGAACCAGTCACCTTTTATTTGTTAGTTGCTCCACCTGTTTTATTAAAACAGCACGCGATATTGAAAAAGGTTTTTGTTGAACACCACATGGCTCATGTTCAGAACAGAAAAACAAAAATACAGGATTTCAAGAATGAACGCGAGATGTTGGCTAACAACTGTCATGTAACCATGCACACACACAAGTTTATAGGTGGTGAGATGCGCATGAGATACAGTATCAATATGCACAAACAGCATTTTGTCATATTGACAGTTGTTGCTCAACAACATTAGAGGTGGTGTTACACTGTTCAGCTGTTGGACCTTGAATGCATGTAGCCAAATGTCTTTGGTGCTTAAAGTCTTCAATTAATTTAGTCGCTTTGCTTTAAAAAAGACGACTAAGACTAGTCATACTTTTTTAGAAAAAATGACGAACACTTCGACTGCAACAAAATAAAACATTGTAAATTATAAATTTAATGCACCCCACTGTTGCGCATGCCGACGTTGAGTTGCTGAGCAGAATATTGCTTTTTTTATCACTCATTTATTATTTTTAGTTGTGTAATGTAAGCATTGGTTTAGTCTTGTTTATACTGCAGTCCTTTTTTCCTGGTATGAACAAATGAGTTGGAACAGGCTTCCAGAATAATATTAAGTCAAAGACATGTCCAGCTTGACTACAAATCAAAAGTACCAATTTTTACTACAAGCTACTCTTTTACGATTAGTTTTTACAAATGAATTTTCACTACGAAATTAAAAATTACTACAAATGCTGAAAAGTAAAATTACAAAATAAAATTTTTAAATTAAAAGCTTCTTTGCAACAAACTTGCATTGCCAAGTGTTTGTAGATAACATTATTTTAATGCATAGTAGATAAACTATGGTTGATGCCGCCTCAAGAACATGATTTGTGAGGTAGGACTAGCTGAATCCTTAGCACTTCTGCACCTTGCTTGTAGTAACCAAGTTTGTTTCAGCGCAACAACATTCTAAAGCTTTGTATTGAAAAGCTCAAATCTATATGGGAAAACAACACAGGTTAAACAATGATTTCTGTTTCAAGTTTGTGGTCATTTAAGTTAGAATCTTGAACTGAACTGTTAGTGTTGGATTCAACTGATATTACGTAAAAATCCTCAAGATTCATAATAACCACTTCTGAATAAAGCAAAAATTGTGCAAAAGGAGTTTAAAATGCACTTGTACATTGAAATGCTGTTTTTGCCGAACATTCCCTGGTTAAGCATATTGAGATTGCGTTATTTTCATGAAACAATTTTTCTTTGTTTTTTTTTTTCAACTTTGATCATAACTGCCAAACCAAGCTCTCCTTCTTTTTAGATCGTGTAAAGTAGCATGTGTGTGTAGCAGCATTTCTGCCAAAGTAAGTAATTTCCTGAGATTTTAGAAATGGCCAAGGGTGTGAATCCCAAAATGGAGTTTCCATTTTGTCCCGATGTGGCAAAATATGACAAGATAACAAAAATTGGGCAAGGAACATTTGGGTATGTATATCTTGCTTCTTTGCTATATCAAAATCTATAAAGTGAGCATCTTATTTTGCAGCCAGTTTTTATGCTAAAGTACTTGGTGCTACATCACATACCCAACAAGATTTGTATAGGGTTTGAAAAAAGCTTTGCATGGAACCGTAATGACAAATGTCTTGCATGCCAATGGTTGAAGCAATCTTTTCTCAGCTTAACTTATTTGCTTTAAGTTAGCCAATTGTATGTTTAATTCAGGCTTGTGAAGTCGCAAGGAGCCAAATGTTTTTAGGTAGAGTCAGATTTGGATTCCTAAGGACACTGGGAGTCGGAATCCATCGCACTCCTCAGTACTAACTTGTGCTTGTTAAAATGGTAAAATATATTTGGAAACTTTCATTGAAATATAATTATTCCTGTGCACCATGATTTCCATTGATTACGAGTTGCTACAGAATTAGCAAGCTTAAGCTTAACACTTTTGGTACCGGCTGAAATATATATATACGTGAAGGGAAAACCATCCATGGTTACCAGGCAACGTATAAATATGTTCCTAACAAAAATCTTTGTTTTCTAGCCCTGGGAACCATGCCAGTGAGCCATCATTTTGGCTCAAGGGTTTTTTGAAAACTAGCCTATCATCCAAGTCTTTAGAGCCCTTGATCAGCTTTCTAGTTCATCTAGAGCCGAAACTATGGCTCAAAAACAAAAAATTGGAAAACTTATCCCACAAGAGGTAATCTTGGGGGTCATTCTATGTCAGTTAATCCAGGCCATTTAACCCACCCTCTTGATTTTGATGAAACTTAGCAAAATTAAAGTGCTTTTCATCCTGATCACAAAAAAATAAATATTTAAATTGACCAACCATAGCCAAAGTTATGGTCGTTTAAAATTGCTCACTTTTTGTGATCACTGAAGTGGAAAATTTCTGCTTTCCTTCCATGTTTTACTTAACACTTTGGCACCCAGGTGGATTCGGGAATTTAAAAAAAAATGCCTAAACACACGTGGCTTTGCACGGGAATATCTCCGCTCCTGTACGGGTTACGGACCTGGTCAAAGTGTCAAAAGACGCGGCAAGTCTTCTAGTCTGCACTCGAAAAAAAATTTTTGCATGGGGGATTGCGGGTTTTTTGTGAGTGACGTCGTAAG
>JGI24022J15233_10009956_pt1 | contig 10750 bp, 7 predicted proteins | sample Ectturendosymbi2_FD_15233 | JGI IMG/M metagenome (IMG submission 15233)
TAGTCTATTCACCGGTGTTCAAAAGCTCTCGGCCAGCGAGTGAACATGTTTTTTTTAACGAATGTAGAGGCGGCTAGAAATGATTTACTAATAACTCACGACACCTTTCACAGAAAATAAAATATAAACGTTGTTTCCAGTAAGGTTCAGGTACCGCCATTGTTTTGCCAGTGTCATACCACGACCATCGGGTTACTTTATAAGTCCTCATTTGGCTATCGGAGCGATGCGGGCTTGAGACCCCTGGACTATGCCGATGGAAAGAGCGTCTTACTTCGGGGGGGGGGAGGTTGAAATTCAGACGAAGATGCTGTCGTAGCCTACAATAGATTTTCTAAATTCGCTCTTCACCGTTGTTCACGTTGTTTGTGAATGATGTGTTCTTCCTGTTACATACCAGATGTGATAAGGTTACTATGGAAACACTTTCGAAGTGTGCCTTTGAAACTTTTTGACAAACAGAAATTTGAATAAACCGAGATAGTCACGGTCTCTACCTTAAATATTTCAAAGCAGTTGTGACAATCACTACACAACGCGGTTTTAATCGCCACCTTGCCTAGCTGCAGTAAACCTTTAATTTTAAACGTTATTCCAGAGTAGACAGCCACAAATTTGCGCGACTTTGCTGCATTGTTTGTAGTTGGAAACCGAGTAAGTTATTTAGTTAGGTCTCGAATGCTGTGGATTTCTACAGATTGAAATGGCACAGGTTGAAATGGCACTGCGACAATAGTTTGCGGAGCGGATTGCAGTCGTAAGTGTTTGAATAAATTTTTCATAGCATTAACACCGCTATTAATCAGGAAATTGTTTTATGTCCCAGCAGTCAAAAGACTATAGGTTTTAACTTGCATAAATAGTCCTTGCCATTAAACAATAACCATAGGAAAACATATACTCGAAAATACGTGACTGCTGGTGTGTTTGAAAACATGCAGTTCTGCCGGTTCACCTAACTCGCCACAGTTCTCTCATCATTGTGAACAACGCAGGTAGAAGCGAAGTGATCAGAAAAAGCATAATGAGCTTATGTCCTGATTGCGGTGTCTGTTGCTGGCCTATTTGTCCTAATGAATCCCCGCTTCGAAGTTAAGTGAATCATCACTGTTGTTTTCATGCACAACACTTGAATGAAAACTTTAATTATCTTGTATTTAATGTGTGTGAAATGGATGGTAGGTTTACAGAAAACTTGATATAAAGTCAAGCCGGCAGCGTGTTCGGAATCGACTAAACATTGATGGCAGTCCCCCATCACGTTTTTCTCAATTTATGTGACTTGTGTTTTTTTATGAATTCTGAAGCTGCGGAGCTTTTTGAAACTGTAACCTCAACCTTCCAAAAATTCCAGAAATCCTCGATGTGCTGTTGGGTTTCGACACATTTTTAACTTTTCTCAGGCAATCAACGTAGATGTTATCGTGGCGACCAAACAACGTGAGCTGACAACACCTCAAGTTTATTTTCGATGTCGTCGTTTCAACGAAAGTGAAAGGAATCTCAAAATATTTGGGGCTGCTGCAGAAAATGTTGCCAGACACGAGCAGGTGTCTTGTGCCTAGCTCTCTAGTGCACCCAGGTGTAAACTTGTGTGATGATTGCAGACGTAAAATCAAAGCACGGAAGTTACGACGTGAACTCCAAAATAACGACTGCATATAAATTATTCCAAGCATAGATGCGTTACTGGATTAAAATACTCAATGTCACATGAAAAAATTTTGAAAGCACTCGGAGTTAGAGAAAAGTTTCGGTGGCCATTTCACGTGGCAATCCCTTCCTTTAGCCCGAGGTTGCTCTGCATCTCTGATAATTTTGCTTCTTAATGCTCTAAACTCGTCAGCAGTGTAACGCTTTTCTCCGCGTCATTATTTTCTTCGTGTTTTGTACACGTATTTGGTGTTTTATAACTACAAGGTTGTTTGTAATTATGCTACACAGCGACTATGTGAAGATGGCAGTTGTCCACGTTAGCAATTTTTATGTTTGTTTTTGCGAACCACCTATAAACCATGTGAAACGTAGCTGACAATCTGGATATTGTTTGGCGTTTGGTCAGACAGTATCCGAAATTTCCAAAACGACTTGATGCCTATCGGGCCCCAAATGCTAAGTTGCCGAATAAATTAAAGTTTGATTTTAATAAAATCAAGACATGATTCATTGCGCCATTTAACGCTATTTCAACGACACAATATTAGCATCTCAATGTAAGATCTGCATTAGAAAGTAAGACCAGCAGTTTGTTGACTTTTGGTAAATTGCAGTATTGGATAGTTTATTCCCCTCATGCTTGCTTCACGATCCACGAATGCGTTCTTGTTAAACACATGCATGGCCGTGGCCATTAACTACTCATAAATATATTATGTGCTAAACAGCATGGAATGACGCCTCGTGACTGGGGATAAAAAGACTGAGAAAAAGCTGCCCTGCTACGATCTAGGCTGGTTTTGGTTTCTCCCGTGTATCTTTTGTTGCAGTCATGGCATGGAATGGAGTAACAACGCTTTGTCGAAATTTGTAATCGCGGGGTCTTTGACAGAAGTAAGAAGGTTGTCCAGCTTTCTCGCTGGTTTTAATCCGACTTGCATTTTTTGGGTTTTCAACAGATCCGGAATTAGCTGATGCGGGGCCCTAATCCACTTGTGAGCCCCCTCTCCTATTGCTACGAAGGAAAAATGGAAAAAAACGTTGATCAACTTGCGTAAAGCCGAAAATGACGACATGGACGCTCTCAAGTAAGCTCAATAAATATTTTCTAAATCCTTACTAGAGTTCCCCGCGATCACCGCGTGTGTTGCTGCCTTCGACGCAAAAGCGTTCAATGACGAGAATGGGCATCCGCCAGTGGGGCAAAACGAGCATTTGTCCCCCCCTGGAAGTTGGGGCTAAGAACCAAAATTTTCTAGAAAACTTGACGTCAGCACTCAATTCCGATTAATGGATTTGTTTATTGCAGTGACAGTTTGTTTGCCGGTGTGACACTCACGCTACACATGAACCTTACGCGGGTTCACTGTTCTGGTGTCATGCAGTGGTGAGCTTGCAGTTCACTCATGTCCGCTCCTTTGCCTGCAGGGGCAAGTTGCCAAACCTGCAAGCAGATTGTTCTACTGTTGGTCTTTATTGTGTAACAATAACATAGCAAAAAATATTTAAATGTTCACTTCAAGTTAGGATAGTCGGCGTTTTGCGCGTGTGACTGTTGAACGCAAACATCTTGGCAGGTAAAGCAGCGAGACAGTTACTGCTGATAGCGATAAGCCACATGTTTTTATACTGTGTGAAAAGAAGCTTGAGTCAGTCTGTAGCAATGCTTCCACAAATTTGAAAAATCCATTGCTTGTTTTGTGTGAGAGTGTAACTGTAACCAATGCGCCTGACCAGGCCCGCAACCAGGGTGGGGGCAACAAGGCAATTTCCCCCTACAATTTTCACAAACCTGTTCAGATGTTAGGTACAACAAGTTACCATCATTCCCTGCAAGTAGTACAACAGCACGTTACAATTATTTTGCCCCCTGAAAATATCACCTGGTTGCGTCCCTGTGCCTGAGTGAATAGCTTAACCAAACTACCTTATGCAGGCTTCTTTTCACACAGTATAAAACTACGCGGCTTGTTATTTATGCAGGCGTGTGGACATACGCCTTAATCGTCAAATTTTATTTCTAACTTCTGAGTAAGTGCAAAGCTGTATTTGCTGTGGCGCGTTTTCACAATTTGTTTACTCATTTTTAAAAATCTTTCGCGTGTTCTAACTTTAGTAAGTTGTGTGATATTCGTGTCAACATACAGGCCTACTCAGGCCCGTAGCCACCGTGGGGCATTCGGCAGCAGCGCCCCTCAAAATTTTTTGTGCCTCCACATTTTGTTGTTACCCGAAAAAATGTTTTAAACGTATAATGAAAACAAAAATCTTGCTCCCCTAAAAATATATTTTTCCCCCGGCTATGGGTCTGGGTCCACTTCTCATTGCTTGAAACAGTTTTGCGAGAGTGTCTTACTTTCTTGTTGTTTCACTGCTCATGTTGTTCTGGCCGTTGATTATTCTTAAATTATGTCTTATGTGTAGAAAATGCTCGAAAAATGGATATTAGGCACTTTATGACATGATAAAACATTTCTGATAGCCAGTGACGTAGCGAGGCTAAACTCCACCCGGGGCCGACCATAAAAGTGCCGCCCATTTTCACCCCTCAAATTTGCTTACAAAAAATTAAAATGAAAGAACATAATGTTTCGTGCTCATTTAAAGACATAAGGATTAATAAAGCATCTTGAAATCACAATCAAACACTCACAACTGAAATGGGTCTTGTTTTTCATTGTTGATTATGAGTCTTGCATTTTATGCCTGTCGCTATTTTTGTCATCCTTAATTTTTCTATTTTTTGCTTTCGTTACATACGCATATACGAACCCGACATGTTTCGTCAAATTTTCTTCCTTATTAGTTTTTAGTTTCCGGCAAGCCCACCGCATGGCTTTTCGATAGTTTTCTCAGTCCAGGGGATCAAACGAAAAAATTCAGGGATGTCATAGCGGCATACCTACTTTGCAGATGTAAATATGTACGTGGCCTATGTTAAAATTTCGTGTAGCATCTCCGTCTTTTACAAAAAAAAGTAGCTGTACTGCATACAGCAGGCTATAATAATACATCTGATTATATGATTTCAGTGATGTAGAGGACGTTTCATTGTTCACTTCACGTTTCAGTAGTGGTTTGATCCTGTTAGAATATATCAAACGCTTTAAACGTTAACTTTGGCGGAACTTGCGCGGAGCCCTCAATGGGTACGGGGACCCATTTTGAAAAATATCTCAAACAGGTTTAAAACCGGATTTGTTTGCGAAGCGCTGGTTTGCAGCCTTCATCGTGACTTACGCACTTGGTCTAGCTATTAGACGTCTTCCAATTACACATGCATAGCGTTATTCCTATCCTTAGATCGTTACCAACAGAACCATCGCCAGAAGGTCTTCAGGTCTTCTGGCGAATCCACCCAATCTTGAATTGGGGGACTTCACGTTTGTGCAGGGGCGATTGACATTCTAAAATTTACAAAAAGTCCACTGCTTTATAGTGTTTCACTTTACACATTGGGGGGACTTGGAGCTTCTTTTGGGGGGCTAAGCCCACCAAAGTCCACTGTGTCGACGGGACTGATTACCAACAGATGTCTATTTCGAAAACTGCCAGGTGGGACATACGCCTTTTGGATCCTCTGCAGTGATTACAACGTCTTACGTTCGACGGTAACTGCGTTGAGCAACGTTATTCTGTACAGCCGTTGCCATGCTGTACTACCATTTCGATTAACGCCCTTTTTAGTAAAAGCCTTAACCACAATCATGTATAAACATATCTTTTACCCTTGCGCTAGGTTTTCATACCAAGGTTGAGCAACACCTTTTATAAGCTTAATGAATTTTTCTATTATTGCAAGTGTTAAGTATATCGTTGAACAAAGGAGACTTTTACGAAACTCACACTGCCTATCGGCTGGCACTGATTCACTCTACTTGCAGTTCCAACCGACAATCTGAGCTCTAAATTACCCACGCAAACGCACCAACTGCACTAACCCGCTTCAAGAACGTCATTTTCCGACACCATTATGTCATGCAGAAAAAGAGCAGTTGTATTGAATGAAGCAACGTTACTTTTGCACTGTTCTTCACTTCAACCGCCAAAATTTAATATTGATAAACCCACCTAATGACTAGGCTACAGCTTATGGCACTTATTGAAAACATCCCACTGAACATTAAAAATTTGCATGAGATGTGCCAAGAAATGTTTTTATAATTTTGGCGACGGCAATTAGCGGTATGCCAACGCCTGAAATATGCTTATTACCGGGACAGTTGAGATGCTCTTGCCCAAGGAGCGCTACAGCGATTCACTCAGTGGCAGGAGCGCTACGGCGATTCACTCAGTGCCCGTGGATCGAACGCCCAACCTTCCCATTGAGAGGCGGACGCTCTACCACTGAGCAAACTCTACCACTGAGCAGATGGTTAGTCTCAGCAGAGCTTTTGCAGTTGATGGCAAAATAGACACTACCCACTTAAATGTGAATGTAATTATATAATTTCCCAAATTTTGAAACTTTTTGCCCAAATAATGGCCAATTTTCTAGCACTGGGGATGCGACCGATTCCCCTGCATCCCCATGCCGTACGCTTATGTAGACGTTTGAGTAAACATTTCATCAATTTGCTCACTCCACAGGCAAACGTGCCGCCCGGGGCCCGCGGCTCCCCTTGCTACACCACTGCTGATAGCCGAAGTGTAGAAAACATTTCAGACTACAGATTGAGAAGTGACGTTCAACCAGCACAGAATAATTAGAGAACCACAAATGTATTTGTGGATAATTCAAGTCCAATTCAGACTTAGTTGTCTTCAGTTAACAATCATTTGAATTATATTGAGTTATACGCCAATTCAGCAAATGCTGTGACAGAAACTGCACACTTTTGGCAAACTCGTATACACCTCCACCGGAATACGAGTTCGAAAAGGATGCGAATGGAGCGCGTGCTTTCATGAGGAATTTTCTTAGCGGTGTAGAAAGAGTAAAACGTTCTGTGAACGTCCATTTGCACTGCATCGTCAGCAACCTGTGAACGATAAGCAAAATGTCGACATTGCCCTCCCTTGGAATAATTTCTGCAGTTGTGGTAATGGTGTTTGGTTGGTGGGAATAGGATTTTTGATTTCCGTAGGTGAACCAAATTTGGCCAAACACATCGCCTACATATTTTTTATCTGTGCTCAACAGTAGCATTTTAAATATACTGTTTCCTAAGGCAAAACACGCTGCACATGTGTGTGGCGGCATAAAGGCGTTAAACCACATATGAGTGAGGAACAGGTTGCAACCCGCTTACCACTGCTGTGAAAATCTCGTACACATGCCCTAATCATGAGCAAACGTCGAAACTACTAATCTGTGAGGATCAAGCACCGGAAAAAGTGGAAACACATTGATTGTTGACTGAGACTTTTGTGCAGTCAACAAACCAGTGGCGTAACTAGACTAGGTTTGAGCTAGAGGGGAAACGTAGCTGAAAGAGGCCCACTGTCCTCTGGGACCTATTCAACACCTCAGAAAATAATTGAGAAATGATGGTGACTCCAGTGTGGATGCCCATACTAAAACCCCAAATCAACGGAAAATAATTCGAAAAACGCAAAAAGAAAGACAACCTACTAATACCCAATTAAAAGAATACTACGACCGGAATAAGCTAAGTGGGGGCCTGGTTTTCACATTTATCTGGCCAGGGGAGTCAAATCGCCCCTCTTCCCCTGGAGCCAGAGAGAAAAACGCAGAATCCTGCCAGAGTCGACTCCGCCACTCCGGTTCTGTGGTCACCTCTGCTCTTGAATGTTTCAGGTCTCGTCTTCGTCTCAAAGGCTACAGGTCTCGGGGACACGCCTATTGCCTTGAGACTTTGAATACTGCAAAGATATGGGTTAGTGCAACTTCTGTAATTGGAAGTGTTTTTGTCTGCTGTTTCTGCATGTAAGAAACAACTAAAGCAGGTAGGAAAAATGCCAGAAATTCGAAAAAATAACTTTCGAAGTGGTGATGACATTTTTTAGAAAATGTTTAGAAAAAATTCGGAAAAATCCACAAATTTTCAAGTCTCGAGTCTTGGTCTGAAATTCCAAGTTTCGAGTCCCGGTTTTGGTCTCCGAGTTTTTGATGAAGTCTCGGTCTCGAAGTTTTGACCAGGCTTCGGTCTTTTTGAAGTTTAGGTCTCGCCTACAAAACTGGGAAACACAGTTAAATATGCTCATTTGATTATATTTTTACAACAAGAAGAGGAGCCAATTATCATTAACTACTTCACAGGTTTAACAGGGTAATTCGCATTACAATATTCGCAGGCAATGAGGCAATTCAAATCATCAATTAACTTTAAAAGGCTTCAGCATAATCGATTTTAGCAAACTTGCAAGTGATTTAAAATTTCATACTAACAATCTTCAGGCTTTCTCAAGAGCTGAAAATGACACTACCGACGGAGTATTTAAGAGTAGTCAACCTAACAATTAATTGATTATTTCTACAGCAGTGTTTCTGCAAAGAAATGAAAAGACCATCATGGCCTATAATGCAGTAATAAACAGTACGAAAGTGAAAACAATCAGAAACTCAAATTAGAAACGCTTGTTCCTTCTGTTGGTGCAAATCTTCAAACAAAAATCACGTAATCACTTGTTTAAGGATTATAAACGCCTGAAAAATCCTCACAAAAGGACTGAAATATTGAAGTTAAAAAAAAGACAACCGATATTTTTTAAACACATATTTCGCAAAAAAATCACTACATTGCAGTAAAAAATCACTAGATCACTAGGTCAGTCTACAAATCATTAGATCAAGTGAAAAATGACTAGGCGTGGCACCAGTGGTAACGACTGACTCGAGTCGCCAGATGCAGCTCCTTAAACCTACCCAGATTCTCAAAAAAGAAACTGCCTTCTTTAAGATGTTGTGCAACGCCCACCAGAGATGAAATCATCAGTCCGATCCAATCCTGATTCGCCCATGTGAAACCATGTGTTTTTATTTTGCCTCATGAGGCAAACGCACTGTTGGAGCTATTTTGCCTAAAGACAATTACGATTGGTTGAAGGCAAAACAATTTCAGCAGTGCTTTTTGCCTCATGAGGCAAAATAGACACAGCCTTTTGACATTTCCAAAATTTAACAAGGCAGTGTCTTTTTGCCATCAGAGGCAAAAACACTGCTGGAGTTATTTTGTCATTATGCGAATCCGATTGGTTGAGTTGGTCAAGTGACAAGCACGACAGACTTAGATCAGTATATGGTCTTTGTCACGTGACCTAAAGCCCTAAACCTAGCCCTAAACCAAAGCCTAAACCATAAACGTGAGTGTTTTGAAGTTTTGCCACACCAAGTTTTTTATTAGCCAATTTGTTTAGTAACAATGGTTCCATTTTAACACCATCCAGGATTTCACATTCATAATTTCATTTATTAATCCTAGTCATTGTTGCACTTTAACCACACCTAACTAGCAATGCAAGCCTACAAACTAAAACAGCATTTAAAACAACAAACTGGCTTAAACTATCTCACAAATTTTGAAATGACTTACTTAAAATTCAATCTAACAAGTCAATGTTATAAAACAACAATTTTGCGTATCTTGTTCAAGAACGAAAAAAGCTAACTGACCTGGTATCGGCCAGCAACCAGTCAATACAGCCTCACGTAAGCTAGGCGTGAAGACAGCAGGACATGACTGCAGGCCACATCGAAACAGCTAGCTTGCTCTAGCTAGTCTAGACTACAGATCACAGTAGGCCTACTCTAGCTAACCCTAGTCTAGGTACGTAGCAAACAACTGCCATAATATATACTGAAAGAACCAGCAACAAACACATGCTGACAAACTTGGCGTGTTCAATCAGTGGGGCATGGGACTACATCATAGACACACTTGGCATCATTGTCCAGATTTAATCTGGACTCCAGAAGATTGAAAAGATCTGAATAGCAGAGATGAGCACTGGACTTGGATTGGATCCGGACTGTAAATCTCTTCAAAATTTAGGAACCGGACCGGATTTGGACTGAGTTAATGGAAAGGAAATGCGGCATTTATGTTGTGAAAAGGCTGCATTTTTCAAATATTTTGGACTTCATTTGGACTTGGACTTTGCATTTGAAAAAATTTTTGGATTGTGGTTGGACTTGGACTGAGTTTTAAAAGATCAGGACTGGATCTGGATTGCAAAATTTGACAGTCCGCTCATCTCCGCTGAATAGATGCTTCCGAAGATACTAAATGAATGATTGTGCAATGTGCAACTTTTTCCAAGAGTCTGAATCCTCGAAATATTGAGAAAAGCGTTTCGGACATCCTTATCTGTATCCGGTTCCCTTTTGAAAGTAGTTTTTAGATATCCATATCCGGTTGCAGACTCACTATGCTGCCGGATATCCAACCGGAAAACCGGATAGTTATCATTTCTGCTGTCTACTGTCTGGCACAGGCGGCCGGAGTAACTTTTTCAGACTCCGACTCCGCTCCTGTTCCAAAATCGTTGAATCCGGATCCAGAAATTTTTCAAATTTGAGAATCCGCCTCCTGTTCAAACTCTGGATACCACGGATCCAACTGGGAATTTACCCATATTTTCACTTAAGAAATGACTAGGCAGACTCCTGCTACTGCCGAAATTGAAAAGTGATTCCGGTGTCAAGCGAAATTTCTGACTTGCGAAATTTCTGACTTCACGCCATGTGCGCATGCGCAGAGTAATATTATGCATATCAAATACGCTGAGAAAACTGATGATTAGGGCTTAGGGATTCGTGTTTAGGTAAGTGTGTCGGGTTATGGTTTGGGTTAGGGTGAGAAAAAGAAGAATAGTAGAGGTCTGAGCCTAAGTCCAAAAATGTTCAGTTGTCAAGGTTATTCCCGTCCTATTAGCTTGTTGTGGGTTCCCGACATCTAGACAAAATGTTTTAATTTACACCACACACATCAAAGAAGTAAACGCCAAACTTATTTTCTTTATTCTGAGAAGCAAATAACTGACAAACAATAACAGGCAGAGGCGCAGCCAGGATTTTTCTAAGGGGGGGACTGAAGTTATGGAAGCAAAAGCCTTGAAAAGGAAAAATTGCTTGTGATTAAAATAGTCAAGAAAAGCACTTAATTTGTGGAAAAACAATTGACTGTACTCA
>JGI24022J15233_10009958_pt1 | contig 10749 bp, 10 predicted proteins | sample Ectturendosymbi2_FD_15233 | JGI IMG/M metagenome (IMG submission 15233)
TGTGTTCTACTTGGGTAACGAAACTTTGGGTAATCATACTCTAACTTGGCTAACGAAAATTCTGGTAGAGGCCATATCAAATGTTCACGCGGGCCGCAGGTTCCCCACCCCTGATCTAAACAGTTTGACACAAACAAAACTAATTCAAANTAATCGAGTGCACTCTTTCGAACATGATTCGTTGTGAAAGCGCTGGTGAGGTCAAAGAGCTGCGAAAAAAANCCGGTTCTGGACCGGATTCGGATTCGACAAACTAACTGAAGCGACCGGTTTGCAAATTTGCTTCGTTCTGCTGCTCAGGTTTTGTTCGGCAGCAAAAAACATCAAGTACCTTATTATTCTAACGACGTCTTGAAACGCTTTATCAACGTTCTGTGGAGGATCCTTGGCACTAGTTTCAATATAAGGGATCTGCAAAAAACATATGAACAACATACATATGGTGGCAAATATAGTGTCACAATTCCCGTCCGCAAAAANCANCATCAACGGGAAACCGATTTGTTTCATAAATGATACGAGCACGAAATCCGATTAAACATACGCAAGGATAAAAAACTCGGATCGCAATTCGTTGTGGTTCGCTTGTGGTTACTTTTTCAAGATTTTGACGGTAAGTTTGCATATTCCTGTAAAATCTCATTTTACTTGTTAATGCAATAAACGATATGAAACTATTTTTGGCCATGAATGTGAAAAAATGGCTATGAAACCAATGCTTAATAGAAAGTTAAACAAAATACAAAACTCCGGCTACATTTCTGCATTGCACAGGTAAGAGGGGCGTGCAACTGCGTGGAAATGAACGTAGGTCGGAACAGACGGAATATTTTGACCGTGATCACGTAAAAAACTCGCACCACCATGCACGCGTTGCATCCATAAAAAATCTGAAAGTATTACACCATTCGTTTGTTTTTATTAATATCTGATAAACACTTTCAATGAGGGATACTCACGCCGAAACGTTTGGCCATTTCCTGGCCTTCTTCTTCCTTTACAACGCGTTGGTGGACAAGGTCAACTTTATTCGCAACAAGGAGGGCAGGAAAGTCCTCCCTAAACAAAAAATGTTCGGTACCGGATGACGGTGGTTCGAACACATGCATAGTTCGTAGCTGAGGAGCAACAGTGTCTGCATTCACTGATGGAATCAAATTAACTTTTTCAATTAAAATTGCATCTAAAAGATTTCAATTACCTAAGGTTCCATTTAGGAAATTGAAAGTTCTTAATTACGAGTTTCGATTCATGAAAAACAACAGAACCTGGACATTTCAGGCAAATGATGTTTTCTAACTTTAAATCTTCTATTTGCATTTGTTAGGTTTCAGTCATGTGTTCAGTAAGTTCCGTTTGCATTTTGAACAGACGCAGATGAAATCAGGTTGTACGCTGTCGAAACGCTGCTCGTTTCAACTTGTTTAATAAAGTGGATTGCATTTGATGACCAAAGCGAGAAGAAAAACTTTTTCAAAGCAAGTTGTCTTCGTGCGGAGATTACCGTATTATATTTGCACCAATCAGAAACACTGTTTCGATTGTGTTGACCTCTCTAAGAAGAACTTTTAGCATTTCTTGCCAGTGTTGTTTAGTAGTGCAAAACACCCAGCGCAGTTTGCGTCTTTTCATTTAGTGCCAATACTCTCATGACCAAACACATTGTGATTAGATTCTTCTTATACTTTTACCACCAAAGAAAGCCCAACTAAGTTTTTTCACACATTAGGACAAACCTTTGAAACAATGTGGGACTTTCCCTTTGGAATGTGACAGTGGTGTAATGTTTACGCACACCTCACACTTCGCTAAACGCCTGCAATTATTCTAATGCAGCAACACAAGATATGCCGTTTTGCCGAACAGTTATCTCACCGTATTCTACATTTCGCTATCTGAGCGATCATATTTCTGCTCGCGCATGGTTGTGGGCTGGCGGCAGGAATGAGTCGCAGGAATTCGAAAATATGCGCATAAATTTTGTAACTGAATAAAAGTTAAGCAAGGACAGAGTTTGCAAGAAAACTTCGGGGGGACGAACTTTGTGCGATATGCATGTTATTGTGCATATCACACACAAATATAATACTACTGTTTGCGTTTCGATGACGCCAATATGTTCACGCAACCGTAGTAGAACCTTTTTATAAAATTGACAATTATGGAAACGATATATTTTGTGGACCATGGCCCAAGTGCCCTCCTGCTACTCCCATGGTGTTGTGGCAGTTGCATAGAGTACTACGCCAGTACTTGGCAACGATTACCAGGTACTTGCTTCTTTACTACCTATGCAGAAAAAANTTAATCAGCACTTGAANAGTTCTTTATCAAAGAAGATAAAACAAACAACACTTCAATTATTNTTTGAACAACAAACAATACATTAACATTAAAAGCAAAAATTATGAACATTTATCTCTGAGATTCAAATAACTAGAAGTCACATAGTGCAGTTCCAATTAATAAACATGCATCTCTGAGATTCCATCAACTGGCATGGCTGCACCCTACAATGACCCAAAAGTACGACTAAATCATAACACTGTTTGTCATGTACATCGGGATAGTATCTAAATTTTGCCAAACACACGACACCTTGCATCACTGGACCTCACGAATTCCTTGGCAATATCTTGGCAGTGAAATTTGTGCAATTACAATATTTTTTAATCACAAAATATTGGGGGGAGAAAAGATATATGTCCCTTCCTTAAACTCGGTTCCTGCAGCTGCGGTCACCATGCCTGTGCCGATTGAACACTCCACTCTTGGAATAGCTACGGAAACTCTAACCTTGGACAAATTGCTTTTTTTGNTTCCTAAATTTTTTTTGCTTTCAAACCCAAGATGCTTTCAAGCTGACTGGTCAAACTAATAAACCACCTGAGGTTGAAAAGCCNATACTACACACTGCACGCTTCCTAGTAAATTGAGAAGTCCGGTATATTATACAGAAAAGAATCAAGCAGTTGCTGTTAAAAATCGGGTAGAACTCACTCGTCTTTCACTCGAAGTATAAGGTCACGGAATTCAGGGACGTGGTCGTAGCTGGCTCGGTCTGTAACACTATAAACGATAAGAAATCCATCACCTGGAAAAGAAACCAAGGCATGTTAGAAAGTTAGAAACTGTAACAAATTTTTTTCATTCCCTATTTGGAAAAACAAAGCTTCCTCATCGAATGTTCTTTTTAACATTTTCAGTTTGGAAGAAAAAAACTAGGTTATGGCCTTACATTATTATGACTCTGATTACAGCAGAGCATTTCCGTAAGGATACCACTCTGATTCAAACAAATTCAGACCCATTCAAATAAACCAGAGGTGTCAAACTAACGTTTACTGAGGGTCACATCAACATCATGTTTGCCCTCAAAGGGCTAGATGTTATTGTTAAAACAACATGAATGTGCACTGAGTATTGATTACAGCACAAACAACGATTGTGAGCTGGTACAAATATGTGTGACAAGTGCAGTATTATCCAAAAACTAGTGGTGAACACATCCCTGCAAAGGGTGCTCAACCAGTAAGAGATGGTTTAGTTACACTTACAGTAAACTTTAGTCTGCATGAGCACAACACATTTTCAAAGCTTTTGTGGGACACATTTTTAATCAATGTGGCAGGCCTCATTTAGCCCATGGAACTATCGTTTGACACATGTGAAATCACCAGGTCATTAATGCAATTAGCAAATCAGCTGATGTTGCAAAAAAGCTATTGTGACTACGTCAACCTGTTATATTAACTGAATATCAGTGAAATGAGTTTGAAGTTAGCAGTGGGTTTAAGAAGTTGCGTTCGTAATTCCACAGTTCAACAAAAAATATTTTTTTGTTTTGATCGAGGATATGACATAACTTTTTTAGATAACATTTGGTTTTGGCATTGATTTTCTTTGGGCACATCAAATTTTGGGAGTCACAGTGAAAGGCTTTTTTGGAATATAAACAGTTGTATGCTGATTTATTAGCTTTTGTTGCTTCCAAGTGAAAAATAACCTGATAATTCAGTCTATATAAACTTTGCTAATTTATTACGAATAGTCAAAAAACAAGTTGTGCTACAAAAAGTATAATAACATTTTTGAAATCAGGGTCAAAAATACTTTTAGGGGCACTTGTTGCAATCACTGATTAAATTTTGCTGTTGACCTGTGTTATTTAATGTGTGCAGAGGATTGGAGTTTCTCTTCCACAGTAAAAGATTTGCTATGAAACAAGCAGTGCTTTCCTCTGTAAAGTCGTATTTTGAACAATACTGAACATGAAGTAGTAAAACTGCATCGCAGTAATAAAACCATTTGACAAGATCGTAGGGTGTCTGCAAATCCCTTTGTTCCACATGGCATTAAAATAGGAGACCACCATTTCAAGATATGTAACCTTCACAAGTGTTTTCTTCTGTTGCATGGCATATTTTAATTATAATCAATGTCTTTATTGGGCAAGTCTTCCATACATATTTTTTGTTTTGTAAGCCACTGTGCCATGCAACTGCTGCCTTAGCTTAACCACCAAATTTTGTAAATAAATCCATGGGGAGTTGGTGACCTTTGGTGGAGCGTATATTTGAACTTAGTTGAAGTGGGGGTGTGACCTGAAAAGGGCAAAGTTCATTCCAGTTGTACAATACTTAAACTCATCTTGTGTTGGCTGCCAATCTGACAATATTTGCAGAAGTCGTGTAAACAACTAAGCAGCAACATGCAGAAATTTACTTATATTTAAAAATCTAGTTTACAAAGTTTAAAAAAATGAACTGGGTTATAAAAAGTGTTTGTGAAAAAAGCTGGATGTAGATCAACAAACTCTTAATATGCTGTTGCTAATTAAGTAACTTAACTTCACTGGTGAAACAAGCATGGAATCAATCACAAAATTTTAATAGGAAATCGATTCCACACAACACTACACATTGTCATTTCTTACATCTTATTCAAATAGAATCGTCACACTTTTTTGCATTTTTCAAACATACCACTACGAGAGCATTACAGCAACAGATTGAGCTACTACTGCTGCATCTTGAACTAATCATTTATTGTCTTTTATTGGCTCAATAAGCATTAATGGGTTATCATCAATGCTCCAGATCTTTGTAATATGATGCACTTCAAGTACATGGTCAAAATATTTTTAGAAACTTCTATATGCATATCCTGTGAGTTTCACCAACTGCAAAGTTACCTGGTTCTGACTTAGGAAGTAACTGAACCCTGCCTAAATAGGTAGTGGCCTACCTGACTAAATTAAGAGTGACCTCTACAGAAGATTCATGTTCTGTTATGGCTTAAACAATTGTAAACATGATTCTTGATCACAGAACAGTGTTTTTTACAAAAAATTTTGTCAAAAAGCACAGCTGGTGTGCCAGGTTTAGCTGGAATCATAGCTATAGCAAACACTGAACCCTGATTTGTATAACTTAACCTTTACTTAGACAGGGCCCAGAGATGATGGAAGTAAATGGAGTGAAAAAATGTCTGGAATGAAAAACATTTGACCCACACAAAACTTTGCTTGATCTCAGTCTGAAACTATGCAACATTGGTAATGATTACATACATCACCAGTGACTTTAAATAACACAAGTATAGTACATTCATAATGAAACAAACTGCATGCTGTTGCAACAACACAGTTTTATTAAACAGGCCAGAATAAAACAACTTGGTCTTTCCCACTGACACTTTTAAGGCTGTTTAAAGTGGTCTGGTAAAGCTTGAAATGAACATTAAAGCAGTAATTTTTTAACACGCAGAAACAATGTAAATCAAGCCAAAAAACATTTTCATACAAGGAATTCCTGTTAAGTGGTACAGCATATTGAGCACATGCCAAAGCTGGTAGCATGGGTTAGATTCCCAGTCCAATCATACTGAAGATTTGAAAAATGATGCTCACAGCATATCCAGCCTTGTGCTCAGCACTAATGGGTATGTGTAAGAACAAGGTTCACAAGCAATGCTGCTATTGACTTGCCACCAGGCTAGCATTCACTATGAAAGTGACCGCATGGCCATGAGACAGCAAGTGGAGATGGATGTTGCTGTCCACTCATGACATTCCAAAGGGAGTAAATGAGTATAACAAAACTTAATTCAACTTTTACCTGTTCTCATATACTGCTCCCTCATTGTGCTGAACTCTTCTTGCCCAGCAGTGTCAAGAACTGAAACAACATAATGTTACACCTTGGTACTAAAAAATTAAAGCATTTGAGGCGTTAAGATTTAGCAATATTAAGCTGTACAAGTATATGCACTTATGTTAGTAGCTGCTAAGGTTTTATGCACATATGTACACATTTAGTGATAACATCTCATTAAAATACTCTAAGCAATTCTATAAAATAGGTCCATGACCTTATAATAAGAATAATGATAAAGCAAGTATGACTTATTCTTTTGATAACTACTCACATGGATAAACATTTAACCAACATCGGTGAAAACAAAGTTGAAAACTTACGTCTCACTGAAAATGTAGAGCTGCTCAGACAAGGCTAAAGCATTCACATAGGGACATAAGTTTAACTTTGTTTTCATATGCTTTAGCTTCATCTGAGCAGCTCTACATTTTTGGTGCTAAGCATTTTTTTTTGCTAAAATGACGTTGGGTGCCAATTGGTTTTGGGTGGATTCGACATGTTTTTCTTGTAAATAAACCCACTAAATTTGTTTTTCAAAGAAGTGGAATGAAGAATACAAGTATTTCTTTTGGTAACAAACTGCTGCCAAATTTGGTGGTTTGGGAATTTTTCTGCTTTACCAATTTGTTGTTTTGGTTTTCTGCCACAAAAAATAATTACAAATGCCTTTGAAACAAGCAGAACGAAGATGTGCAGTTATTTGTCAGTTCTATGATTTTTCTGCTGCACCAAAATAATGCAACCATGAAAACAAGGATACAAAGTGCACTGACATTTATATAAGTCAGCATGCATCTGCCATTTTTATAATCAGTACAAGTTTGGATTGAAAATGATTTTTTCCTAGGAAAAAAACTTTCATCATGATAAATTGGGTATTGAATTTTTTTCTAATAAAATTTGCATATTTTTTCCACAGAAAATTTGCCAAGAATTACTTTAAAAAGCTATTACTAACATTGCTTCAAATTTCAAAATTTATTATGACATCATCAACCACAAACTAAGATGAGTCACCTACACATACTGAGCCCTTGCAACAATCCATGAGAAATAGTTTCTTCTCTCAGTGAATGAGCAGGTGGAAGCAACCAGTGTGGGCATAAATTGATGCAGCAAGCAATGTTTATGCAAGTCTACTACCATGTCACAGCGGCTTCAAAAGGCATGAAAGCATTGAGTGAGTGATATAAAATAAGGTCATAAATTTGAAATGAAACCTTACCAACATTTTCTAGAACTTAGACATGCTGGCTTGTTGCCACACTACAACACTAAAAACTTTATTCAAAAAACCTGCTAACACTTTCGCTCTCGGCAGTACAAGGTGTTTGTTCACCTGTTCCTGGCAGACATAAATTTACATTTTTACCAAAAATCATGTTTTGGGGCACTGGTTGTAATGTTTTGCATCTGGAAACAGTCTGAAAATGTGGTCTCAGACTGAGTTTAAAAGATATTAGGTCTTGGAATGAGAATCCAAACTCTTTGGTTTAGAGGCTGTTTGAAAGCATGGTACTTAGCTGGTCCACCAAACATGGTACTTAGCTGGTCCACCAAACATGGTACTTAGCTAGTCCACCAAACATGGTACTTAGCTGGTTCACCAAACATGGTACTTAGCTGGTCCACCAAGGCCAGACCAGGATCCTGCAGTAGTTACTGTGATTTTGTGCAATGGAAATGCTTCTATACTGCCAAATGCTTGGAAAGCAGGACAGAATGTATTGCAAACGTTTATGAAGTATATTTAGGCATGCAGATAAAGTTTAATTGCTTAATGCCAGTGTTAGCTGCTTTTAGTGTCTCAAAAAGTGCTTCCAATCAAGTGAAACTTTTGCCAAAACAATGGTTGTGGTAGGCCCAGACTTGTTGCAGTGGTATGTAAACTAAAATCTTTTGGAAATGATTTGACATGTTGGCAACTGATTAGTGTGAAGGCAACAAAACGTTTGCCATGTTTACTGCTTTAGCTTACAGGTGGAATGTAGTATTCACCTTCTGGGATTTGATTTCCTGCCAAAATCACCCAGTAAATGTGGATATCGCCGCAGGGAAACCACCTGGTAATGAAATTGTTAAGCAGAAAATGCTCCCAGCCTACAATCTTGAAGTAATAACTGCAACATCAGCCTCAAAAGGCTATCTTACAACCCAGCACTATCAGCACTTGAAAAAAACATATCAATCCTTGCAAATTACAAGAATGGAACACTTCTTGCAATAAAATCTCTCACAACAAGAAAACTTGCTCATAGCAAAACAACCCACCCATAACCTTGCCAAAAACAAAAGAATGCCATAACTTCGCCTCAACCTGTGACAACAGAAAAAAATCCTAGCTCTCCGCTACATACCAACATTGACAAGGCACCCACATGTATTCTAAAAGTTACTTACCAAGAGAAAAGGGTCTAGCGTGACACTTTGGCAAGAAAAAAGGTCTAATACAGTATGCTGTGGAACAAGCATTAGCAGCCTACCCCAAAAGCTTAGTACATTATAATATATAGGTCGACACCAAAAGTGTTAACGGGAAGGGTCAGCAAATCATAAAACCACAAAGATATCGTGAAAGCAACCAGCAAAAATGCAATCTACGAGATGACCTTAGTTTGACTTGGTACTGGTACTGTTCAACAAAAAAATTTTATAGCCCAACAGAAATTAACTTGTCGAAAATCAGGCATGCTTTTTCATAGCAAAAATAATGCAGGAAGTGTTAATTGCAAACAACAGACATGAACTGAGGTAAAAGCATCAAGCATGATGCAAGGTTAAGTTACTTCAAACATTTTGTATGTTGCAAAAAATAGAAATTACAAACTTAATTAGCACAACACAGTGATGAATTGAGCCAACAGCATGTACCCAAGTAAGCAGTCATAATTCATACTGTGCATGCTAACAAGCTAAAAACCACAAAATTAGTGATGTAAAAACAATGGCACATTTGAAATATGAAACAACTTAATGCAGCCTGTATTGTCTTCATTTCTCATTTCATGTAATGAATCGGAAAATGTCTGCAACAAATCTAATCATGTGTTTGTATCTGGAAGTAGAGATCCACTGATATATCGGCCTGGCCAATGTATCGGTTGATACTTGGGTTTATTGATATATCGGTATCGGCCAAAACGGTCAGTATTATCGGCCTCAATAGGAGTTGACAAAACATTGTTATATTCCTCACGCATCCAGACTACATGCGCAAGAAAGCACAACGAAGCAAGTCAAGACAGTTATCTTACAACAACGCTAGCAGGTGCGGTTTCACAAACAAGCAGACAAAATTAACCATGGAGCATGCGTCGGCCGTCACAACCGAAACAAAAGCATCATCGGGAAGTTTCGCAATGCTTGAAGCCAGGTGTTGTGTACAAACAAACTCCCGTTATACTTCCGGAAGTTTTCGCAGCATGAAAAGTTTGACTGGTACTTAAGGTGCAGAAGTCCAATCGATGCCTAGTTTAGCGCAGATTAATTTTAAAAAAGCTTGCATGAAAAATAAATTGCGTTACGTTAAGCAACATTAATGGCGTTATGAGTATGATTACAAATGCAATCGTTACTCATTAGTGACGACAACTGTCGCTATGAAGCAGTTGCAAGTAACGTCTTAAAACGATTCTTCTTTTCTTAACTTGATGTATTAGGCCAGGGATGGGCAACCCCTGGCACGCGAGCACTTCTATCCGGCACGTAAGCGAGGCCTCGGAAACGAGATCCTCCCCCCTTCAAAGTGCCCGTTTCTTCATTTTCGTTTGTTAACAATCCGTTATTTAATTTAACCCTTATGTGCTTTTGATGCCATATGGCTACAAATAGAGCCGTATCAGCCGCAGTCCATACCCCCAATTGGGGGGGGCACGCTGCCACAGGAGCCCAAAATTCAGACCCCTCACCACAAAGTTTGGTTGGCACGCGGAAGAATTTTGTCATTGATTTAGCCGATTTCGGCACGGAAACCGAAAAAGGTGACCCGCCCCTGTATTAGGCTATAAGCGCGCTGGTTTATACTGTGCGCAAGCTGAAACGTCGTGTTCGTGGATTAACTTAATTGACATTTTCCACGAGGCATGATAATGGTAATTGTGATCTCACAATCCAAGCTGTTGCAAACGTGAAACCAGCGTTTGTGGATGTGGCACATAAGTTACGGAAGCGCTACTCCAACACTTCACAAATGCATTGAAGCGATGATTTGTCGTTCGGTCCGATAGGAGCGCAGTAGTCAGCGTTCATTGTTGCATCACAATTGCTGTTGTCCGTTTGTTAAACACGATCAGCAAAAGCAGTGTTTGCAACAACGCAACTTACGCAAGTTAAAAGCGGATTGTTTGTAATTGGATCAGAACTACCGCGGCATTATTGCACAATCATCGGATGCGTGATGCGCGCATGTGCACCTTAGCTATTGTTATGGCGACTTGTTCTTATGGAATTTACTTTTGGCGGAGGGGCGGTAATCGGTTATAGCCTAGTGCTGCTTTTGTTTAGGCTAGGTTGTAGATGACCGACTAACTCACTGTAGGCTACTTGGTGAAAATGCAGATAAACTTTGCTTTCTGCATGACAATCTTAAACT
>JGI24022J15233_10009962_pt1 | contig 10747 bp, 6 predicted proteins | sample Ectturendosymbi2_FD_15233 | JGI IMG/M metagenome (IMG submission 15233)
ATGCAGCCAATGACTAAGACTTCCCGATAATAAAAAATTTACGCAGCCAAAACCTCTAAGATGCGTGGTTGCATGCAACCCAATAAGTCGCACTGGTTTTACTACAGAGGCGAGAACAGTGGCAAGCGAGACGCGATGCTGATAAGCAAAGCTACGCACAGAAATAAGGCTAAATGTAAAATTTGGCAAGGAAATAGTTACAGCAGCAAACGCAATGTTGTTCAAACAAGAAGCGTAGATCTCAAAAATGATGATATCGTTGAGCGGATAAGAAGTACACATGNACATGAAATATAGCGAGAACCCCTTTTCTGGAAGCTCTAGTTTGATTCACAACAGGCAGCACGTCAAAGGCACAACGGTCGTCGAACGCGGGAATTATCGGTTGCTTAAATTCCTTCTGCGTGTGGTGCGATTAAACACATTAATGCGTGCTGAGGCCAGAGACAGAAAATAAACGTTTGTAGCACAATCAACAAGCAAGAATTTAGTCTGAATGTACTTAATGCCTACATACGGTTTAGCTGAAGAAAACAGTGAGTTGGTGCAAGTGCAGGATAGACTTTCAGTAAAGAAATTGGGAAAACCACTTGGAAGGTCATTAGGTTAATTCGGCCACCTCCGCATGGGGGGTTTGAAACTTGGACCACTACTTGCACTAAATCGCGTAGATTCAGGCTGGCAACAAGGCGGGGGGGACACAACAGGGAAAATCTCCCCGAAACTTTGAAAAACATGTGTAGTTGTTAGGTTACACAATAAGCGAACAATCATTTTGTCCCCACCCCCCGAAAATATCAGCTGATTGCAGCCCTGCATAGATCACTTTAAAAGTGATGCAAAATCAGGGATCCATCCAGCCTAAGAAAGTAAGCTTACTGTGTTGCATCATGTTGAGCAAATGCCAAACTGCTAGACACTGATCGCGTTGAATCTGATTAACGCCCTGTTGGTTTGAAGCAATTGATCTTTCAAGATTTGAGAAACATTTGCAATGAATTTTCAATTACAGTACTAACAAGGGACTGGTCAGGTGGTATATTTGGTTGAGCACGCACCACCAAAGCTAGTAGACTTGGTTCGATTTCTGGCCGGGTCGTACCACTTCAAAAATGGTAATCGTAGCCTATCCAGCCGAGTGGTCGGTGTTAATAGTTGGGAGCTTCCATGTATGAACCATTCAATGCAGCATTCACTATGAAAGTAACCACATTGTCCATGGAGCACGCTAAAACACTTGTGACACTCTGAAGGGAGTACAGAAAGTGAGTATAAATGACACTAAAGTATAATATGAAAGCATGCGCGGCTGAAAACTGACTACGGGGATTTGGAAAAACATGTGGAACAGTTTGTATCACTGCTACAGCAAACAACAAGCATTAAAAGTGACAATATACAATTGTATATTGCTTGTTTCTCGTGAATTTTCTAAATTAGTATAACAGCTATAACGACAGTATCAAATTAGGAATACCTACAATAGGAGTAACATTTATCGCACTGATTTGCATGTAATATTCTTCTTGCATGAACCTACAAATTTAAATCATGGTGACAAAAAAATAAAATTAGGTGGATTTCTGCACAATATTGAGTTAGAAATTGCTCCTTTTAAAATCTACCATTTTTATATCCCCCTGTACATCTAAGCACCAGTTTGACATCCACAGGTTTGACTGATTTGCCTGCTAACGTCAAAATATTAATTGGTCTGCCAAATAAAAGAAATACAGGTATACCTGTATCTCTATACATAGGGAGACAAGTAGCAAATCATCAAATCCTAGATTTTAATCAAAGCAAAAGAGCACCTGTAGATGACGTAGCCCAATTTCATATACATTTTCACTGCCACTTGGTTGGATTTCCGCACGAACAAATCAACAAACATTGCTCGCTTTTTTTCTGATATCTCCTCCAGCTTGCTCATCAACTCCGCTGCCAAATGTAGGCGACGATACTCACCAGCAACTGATAGAGCTGTTACATGTCCATGCCAGTTTTCAGCACCACGACCTTCAACCTTAAACCATTTTTAAGAATTATTTTGGACAAACAAGAATCAATCTAGTTATCACATGCACCTCACTGAGTAAAAAACAAAACTGTATGTTTCTCTAAGCAAACTTTTTAGCAGTTTGGGTAATATCAAAATGCAGAAAAGAAGTAATGGCCTGCTGGCATAATAACCATCCACTACTGCTTTTGTTTGAAGAGCTTCAGTCTTCATTTATTACAATGATGGAAAATATTCTATTAAACTGCAGAGCAACATAAACACTACTGATCATGGGCGTCTGAAGGATTTTTTCCAAGGGGAGGCCACAAGGGGATTTTCCCAAGATTTTTATAGGGGGGCCAAAAGTGGTGATTTGCTTTTTCCCACTCGAAACTACGAAAACAACTGTTTTTGCTAAAATTTTCAAAATCCAGAGGGCCAAGGCCCCCCTTCCATACTATTGATTTAATATATACGCACATGAAAGATGTCAATATTGATTTATTAAAAATGAGGGAATATTATAAATACATTCACACTCCAGTTGTAACTCTTGAGAAAAAATCACAAACATTAATACTTTTGATACCAGGTGGATCCCCCACAGCAGTATCCATCGTTACCAGGTGGTTTACCTTTAAGGACTGCAAGAGCCACTGTTTTGACAGAGCTTTGCAACATTATTAATCGCCAGCTGATTGAGCTAGAGAACTGTTCAAACCCTCTACAAAATCAGCAAGTCTTCTAGTTCAAACTGAAAATTTTTTGTTTTGGCTTTGGGGTTTTCTTTGGGTGACGTCATAATGGGGGCATGTTTTTGCCTTTGTGGCCGAGATTACCTGGCCCTGGGCGTTAACCCAACAAGAAATTTTTTTGGTTCAAGTTTTTTTGGAATCTAGGTTATCATCGAGTCTTTTGAACCCATGTTTGGCATTCTAGCATATCTAAAACCAAAATTATAAATCAAAAACCAAAAAAGGGTAAAAATTAAATTTGAATCCCAGAAAAGGTAACCTTGGCCATTTTGGCTAAAACCCATAACTCACCAACCAATTCAGCTAGAGAGCTGTTCAAATCCTCTAAAGACTAAGAAAGTCTTGTACTTTGGAACAAAAAAAAAACTTTTTAGGTTTTGGATGTCATGTTTTTTCTTGATGTTTACATGATGGGAGTATGTTTATGCATAGTTTGTTTACATTAGGACGACATCATTGGGCCCTGAACGACAACACCAAGAGCCATTTTTTTGACTTGAGTTTTTTTGGAAACAAGGCCATAATACGAGCCTTAAGAGGGTTTGATGAACTTTCTAGCATTTCTAGTTCCAAAATTATGGCCAAAATGCTGCAAATTAATTAGGGAAATCCCTACTAACCCCTAGGGAATTCTGGAAATATTTGGAATTTTTTCGTCATAACTTCGGACCCAGCAAGGCTAGAAAGTTGATCAAGGGCTCTAAAGACTCACATTATAGCCTAGAATCCAATAAAGCAATGAGTCACAAAATCAGCTTGTTGGATCAGCTGATAACGTTATCAAAAAAAATTCAAAACCTATCTCAATCATGACATCAACAACGAAAAACCCCAAACCCAAAACTTAAAAATGTTTTTTAGTTCTAAACTGCAAGACTTTGAGTCTTTAGAGGGTTTGAACAACTCTTCAGCTCAATCGACTGGCGAGTTATGGCCTTTAGCCAAAAATAACCAACGTTACCTTTTGTGGGATTTTAATGTTCATCCAATTTTTGGTTTTTGAGCCATGATTTCAGCTCCAGATATGCTAGAAACTCGATCAAGGGCTCTAAAGACTTGGTTGATAGCCTAATTTCCAAAAAACCCTGAGCCAAAAAATGGCTTTTTGGTTTGGCTCCTACAGCTGGAAAAACGATGATTTTTGTTAGGAATGTATATATACGTTGCCTGGTAACCGTGGCTGATTTTTCCCGCATGTATATATATGTCGGCTGGTACCGAAAGTGTTAAGACAATATTTAATGGCAAGAGCTTTGGATTATGTGCTCATCAAAAATCCTACTTCACAATTTGGAGCTGATGAAATATAAGTTGTTCAACTGTGCACAGCAAAAAATTTGCAAAAAAACATTTCAAAATGTTAAGGAAATAATATTGAAATTATTGCATTCAAATCATAAAATCATGGGATGTTATGTAATGGAAACAAAAAATTTAAATCTCTGATGCTGACTCATTCATTTCTGCATCTGGTTTTCTTCTCGGGTTTGCAGGAGCAGCAGCCCCAGGAGGTCTCAAAATACCTGTTTTCACCAATCTCTGACAGTTCTGCTGGCTCCACACAAGCCAGGTTGGAGATGTAATCACATATAAAAACAGACTTGTTCTTAATGGGCCTCTGGGTTACTTTTTACTATAGGTGTAGCCCAAANGACTCACTTCACCAACTTTTTTTGGTGCATACTGGCCTTAGCCATGCCATGGTAGCTGGGATTTCTCAAATTCAGCATAGTAGTTTGACATTCAAAGTTTTACAAATTTCACAGCAGCACATTTTTTGCTAAGCATTGCAATGTGAACTCTTTGCAAAAATCCCATCTCTGCTGCTTTTACAAAATGAAGACATTACTTTTTCATTCATTACCCAACATTCATGATCACAGGTAAGGTGAGGATCAGAACAAAGTTGGCCAAGCTCTTGTTTTGTGACTGTGCAACTGGAAAGCTCATGCAATGCTGAATTTGGTTTATAAATCCATATATCAATTTCATTGTTCTGCCTCCCATCAATTGTGAAATCACCCCAAGATCCATGAGGTTTTCAACCTGCTGCAGTGTAATGCTGTTTACTTGTAGTGTACACCACCTTGGGTTTCTATAATGCCGATTATAAATCTTAAATTTTACTAGTTGTGTGTCACTTCAGCATAATGAACAAAAGCTGAAAATCACCGACAGAATTACTGAAGTGTTCATTCTAATTTGTAGTGTTCATGTGCAAGCTGTTCATTTTTATCCAACATCTTTAATAGCCCATAAGAAATCCGATGCTTTTTGTAAGCTTTTACACTTTATTATTATGCAAAACTTTGGGGCATTNCAGCAGATTCCTGTGGCTGTCTGCACATGTCTTAGCATGTTTATTCTCCCCCATTATAACTCATATGTGTAATTTGCTTGTGAGTAAAAACAGACAACCTGTTGGATCTAATTGATGCATCAATTCAAGCATGGCTGTCTACCATCAGGTTTTAACAAATTATTCACAAATTTGGACAATATACATACATATAATACCAGAAAAAAAAATATGTCAAGAATATGTAGTCCCCAGGAAAGGATCAGCTACTGGACAAGAATCTCTTGATTAATATATAGGAGTTGAAATTTGGTGGTAGTCTTTGCATCCAAATTTGTAAGTACTAAATTTTTCGGACCGTAAGTCACACTAAATGAAGTAAAACTCAGATAAGTCAAACTGTATTCAACTCTTTCACAATAACTCTCAACATTGTTCAGTTGTAACACATAAAACACAAAACAATATAGTCACTTTTTCAGTTTATTCCTCTACCACAAATCCATCAAATTCTACATCTTTAGTGTCTGAGTTTAACAGTTGGGTGATTTTGGCATCAAGCCTGCCTGGATCCCTCTCATCATTATCCAAGTTGGTCTCATTGCTGTTACAGAACAAACTAAATACGGTGCACATGTTTGGCTCAGTGTGTGCCAATGTAGTCAGGAGTCTTGCCAAGTAATATGATCTGTGCTTCAACATTAAGGTATGTGCTAGCTACTTACCACATGTGCTGCACTTTGCAATTGTTATTGGTTTATTATGTTACACGATGGGCTGTTTAAAAAAATCACTGTGATTCTGAACGCACACAGTAGCCTCCATTAAGAAATTGGACAAGATTGTCACATGGCTAACGGCAGTCTTTGAAATCAAAGACGTGCAGCAACCATAGTTAAGCTTAACTAGCAATTAAATAAATAACATCATTTACCGCATAAAATTGGTTTTAGGTAAGAAAGCACAACCAGATTCATACATTAGGTGCACTGCATTATAAGGGGCACTTTTGACTTTTGAGAAAATTAAAGTATTTTAAGTGTGCCTTATGATCCGAAAAATACAGTATATACAACCTTTTTATACTTTCAAAAAGAAATACAAATTGCACCTCCTAAACCAATATTAACCCTTGTCAAATATATGCTACTTTAAGTATTCCTCAAAACCCTTTCTCATGGTACAATGTAAACAACCCTATTAATAAAACCCTATCTCACCATTAGGCTAGTGAGGGGACCTAACTAGAAAACCACCTGGTTAAATTACATGATTTTGATTATGTTTCTGTTCTGTGCATGATGAAGGTTTTACAGACTACAACACAATGATTTGATCTTGTTTTAACTTAGAAGCCTTACTGTTATTATGCTTGGATGCTTATGATTCAGGGACCGGCGAGAAATGCAAAGACTTGTACACCGCTATGCCATCATGCACTTTCAGTTTCGTTTCATACATGAAACTAATAAGTTGAAAAAATCTTTTACATATAAAGACAAACAGAACCATCTTCGTCGCTCAAGTGTAGTCTACAAACTAACATGCACGTGTGGGTCAAATTACATTGGACAGACTCGCCTAAATTTAATAACCTGAATTAACAAACACAAAATTGATCAATGTTCTGAAATTTGCAAACATCTGTTGGCCAATCTCACACACTGTTTTAACTTCAAACAACCTCAAATAATAAGAAGCATCGTCGTTCAGAAGAAACTTCACCTGCTTGAGTCTCTTCTGATATAGCAACACCAGCCAGATCTCAACGTCGATGGTTCATCCATTCCCCTACTGCTTTTTAACACATAATGGTCTATATGACACAATACAGTACGAATGCCCTAAATCGCATCCTTATTTTTTCCTTGAACTGTTGCATTTCATTTATTCCTGATGATGGCTTACGCATTGAATAAAACAATGTTTTCAATTATTGTGGCTGTTTTATTTGCAATCAGAATCTACAGCAACTCTGTGCATTGTGTACCAAAATATGAAACCTACACTACATAAACATTGAAAAACCAAGAGTTGAGTGGAGCAAATAGCAAATTTTTCTAACTCAAGTTAAACTGAGAAAATACTGGGAGACTACAAAAACTGTCGCAGGTTTGGTTGTCCAGCCAGTCAGCCCTTGACAGTTGGTTAATGTTCTTTCAAAGATATAAAATTGATGGCTGAATTACAATCAATTATTACATAAGCTTTCTGATAGGGTCACTTCACCAGTATGCAGATGTAAACACCAAAATTTCACGAAATTAGCTATTTCTGAAAAAGTATGTTAAATAACATTTTCCAAATCTAACATCACTTTGCAAAAGCCATCTATCATCCAAACCATACACCATCTGATTTCATTTGACATAACCCAAGTTACATGCACCCAATCAAACCCATGTTTTGGCTCAATATATGTGGATGATAGTGCCAGTAAGCGAATGATGCAAATGACGTAAAAACCATGAAGAAATTGATGTGATTTTAGTTGGTAACAGGAGTGAAATGTCAATATTATTTGTTTCCAGCTTTTTTAAAGTAAAAATTATGATACTCATCTAATTCACAAAAAATTATGGCTTGGTGGCTTATTAGTAGGTACAGTTTACTGTTCACATAGATCTGTATGGCGTCACACGAGCACCAACTCTTCATCCACTTTCTAATGCCAAACATACACGTGGACTGTCTCTCAGAAATCCAAAAAAATAAGGAAATGAAAAAGGTACATTTGTAGAAGTTGGCAAGCTATTAGAAGATAATTGCAAGAGCAAACATGCAAAAATCTGGAGCTCTAGAAGCAAGTTTGAGCAGCATAGTCATGTTTGTGTGGGTAAAATAGAATTGTTTTTTTGGGTCAAATGCTGTGAATGCATAGTTGGTGCAAGAAAACTGTGTGGTAAACACTAAACAGTCAGATTTCGCTAAATCTGCTTGAAATTTGGTAGAAGCATTCAAGGGAGACAAAGAAATACAACTACTATTTTTTTAAATGTTTTCCTTTTCAGTTTTTTCCATATAAGGTCACCTAACACCTTAAAGGTGTTTGTTTATCGAATTTCTGCATATTAGGCTGATCTGCATAATAGTGGTCTGACCCTGAAGCTAAATAAATTCATCTTACCTTTCCCATGATGTATCCCATCATATCTCCGGTTGGAGATTCAGCAACCATGAAGTATTCTGGCCATTTAGCAAGATATTGGAGATAAAACCCAATGGCATAAGTTTCTGTCAAAGGATCTAAATTGATCCGATTGAACTTAAGTGTATCTTGACAAGTAAATGGTCTATAAAGTGTCATATTCTTACCGGCTCACAGTGACAGTGCAACTTCACCGAGCAACACAAGCTCCACTAGTCTAGTACATACCATCAACCTGTAACAAACATATTTTGTTTAACACTAAAAATGAAGAAAAAAATGATTAAGTTGATTTGTACAATTTGCTTTGTATTCTAAGTAAGGCATGTTCTCAATTCAATGAAAGCAAAGAAAACTAAACAGCACTACACAAATGCCAATAAATCTCATGTAATTGCAATTCACTATTTAGTTATTAGGATAGTCAAGAAATAAAACTATGTTATGTGTATGACTGGTGCAAAAATATTCTTATCTACAAGTACAAATAAAGGCAGTCTTGCTTTTCTGCATGTATCCATCAAGTGCACTTTTGTGTAACATAATTAAGTGCTTAGTATGTTTGCTACTCGCATGTCTACTTAACCAGGTAAGTGCTGTTAACTTAGGATATTTATAAATATGGTAACGTAGCACTTCACAAAACACATGAAGTCAGCAACTAATATGTACTATAAACTAAAAGTGCTGTACCTTAGTGCAGACTACACACTCGTAAACATGTTATAATTCTGATCATTAAGTTCAATTGAGTTACCATCAGCCATGGTCTAAGACTAAGTAGCTACCAAGAAAAATCAACTCCACCCATTGATTGTATTTATAACGCATAGCCCCTAGGCTGCCACATCCACTCCATTTGAATGACAAACTAACTCTTTTATTTGAATTGCATCAGGCCAGGCATATCTGTAGTCACTTCCTATACTTATAGCAAGTTTTTTAAGAAAAAATTTTGGTGCCCAGTATGGACCTTTAAGGACCTGGAAACTTCTGACTAAATTTCATATAATTAGAGGTTTTTTGAGCTTGTAAGAAAGCATCCATTATTTATTACCATTTCATAATATTGATTGCATTGTCCATTCACACATTTTCCTTGCTACTGTACTTTTCTCTTATTCTAAGGACCTAATTTTCAAATTTAGGGGCCCGAATTGGGTCCCTAAATCACCTTCAAAAAAGGCAGTGTCTATTTTGCTGCCAAGTTGACAGCAGCAAAAGGCTTGGTAGAAAGGAAGTAAATGTAACAAAAAGATAAACCTACAACAAAACCCTAACCTTAGCCCCAATCCTAATCCTTACCTAACAGTAAGCTAACGTAATGCTAAGCTAACACTAACCTAACCCTAACCGAAGAGTAAACTAATGCTAACCCTAATCTAAGGCAACACTAACCTAACCATAATCCTAACCTAACAACACGAACCCCTAAAGTTAACACCTTAAGCGGAGCCTGAAAAAAAGCTAAGAAAAAAAGGAAAGTCGGCAAGGGAAGGTGAGATTCGAACCAAAACCATTCCACTAGCATAGCAGCCGTAACACCTAACCGTTACAACACGAGCAGGACAGTGTTTTGCTGACAAAGTGACCTTTTTCTATGTATTGCGTCATGCCACGAGACCAAATCTTTGACTGCCGGCACAATAGCTATAGCCTATCTGTTGCCGCCAGAATATCGTTGGTAAAATAGACACTACCATAAAAAAACTGTGTTGTAGGTAGAAGTACTGATGCTTAAACTGTTGATGTCAATACTAGAGACAAATCAACAATCAAAAGTAAAAACATCTCTTAAAGCTGGAGTGCAGGTAGTGTTTAAAAATGCCTAGCAATGCAATTGATTTTGTAACACTGAGAATATAATAGATCGCAGGTTAAAATATAATGAAACTATGCACTCTACATAAATTGCAAACTGTTTAGCAAAGGTTGACTATAAAACATGAAGAAAAGTCCAGTGATCTAACCAACAGTAATACATGAATTCTTGTTTATTTAGTGCATATCCAACCAATCGCTTTGATTGTGAAATAGGCTTAGCCTATAAACACCGGACACCTGCAAATATCACAAGATCACTAAGATCGCCAAGGTCACTAAGATTGCCAAGACAAAACAAAAGATCAATAAGATTGCTAAGAGATTGCTAAGAAAAGATCGCTAAGATTGCTAAGACAAGATAATTAACTAAGATCACTAAGAACACTCCGATTAATAAGATCGCCAAGTGATCTTAGCGTCTAGCGATCTTAGTGATGTTGTGGTAGTTGCATTTTGCAGCTATCCACAAACACCTGCCACCAAGCACAAATATGAAAAGTCTGGTGAACCAAAAACTGTCCGACTTCAACATCAAAAGTGCCTTACAAATACTGTCAGGTGATAACTCTTTTGTTAGCCCCAGCAAAGAATCCCTTGATATCCTTCAACAAAAACACCCCCAGGCCCCATCTGACCTTGCGCTACCCCCTCCCCCAAGCGCTACCACTCCACCAACATACTTCAGTCAAAACCAAATACAGGCTGCAATCTCTTCCTTC
>JGI24022J15233_10009963_pt1 | contig 10745 bp, 4 predicted proteins | sample Ectturendosymbi2_FD_15233 | JGI IMG/M metagenome (IMG submission 15233)
CCCTAGAAAACCTTTTGGAAAAAACCACTAGTGCCCCCCCCTCTGGAAAAAATCCACGAAAACGGCCGTATAGTAATCTGAGCCCGGCCCACACCCGAGGCAATTCAGGACCTTGCCGAGGCACACACAACAGTATTAAGGATTGACGCAATGAAGGCGTACACAATTTTGAAGCCGTTAGGTCTCACATGCGTACGGTTGTTTTGAAAATAGGGTTCACATTCGCTGTGGACGTCACGAAAACACTGTACGTTGCACGTTTGAAACTCGACATGGTGTTTAAATGGCGCCATCTTGAACGTCACGCGTTTTCACAATTTCGACAGCAGTGTTTCCTCTATAAGGTGCGCAACTGCGCAGTACCACCAGGCAATTTGCACAGTGCTATCTCATTGTCGCACATTTGCAACATTCTAAATTTCATGCGGTACATATATCGCACAGACCTTTTAACGCTGGGAACGGTTCACTGTTTGTGTGTCTGCATGGTTGCGCAGTTGCATGCGCTTAGTGCGCAACAAAACAAACATTTGCTCAGTGTCGAATTTTCTTAGAGGGAACACTGTCTGACAGTGTCGCGTTTATGATGCAACAACACAACGACTGTCAGTCTTTGACCCTTCCGATGGCACTGCAATCAACGAAAGCAGCGGTGAAAATAATAATAAAAACAGCACTTACCTGGGCACAGTGTACAAAAAAACATATGTTAGGCACAGTATAAAAAGCAAACTACAGAAAGAAAAAAACAAAGGGAACATTAGAAAATTACGACGTTCCTTGTTTCTGGACCGGCATGGTCACAGTCAGGCACTTCGTGCGTACGTCAAACTGCGCTCCGCAATCCTCTTGGATCAAGTTGTATGGCAAGAAAGCATCAAGCAAGTATCGTTTGGGACGAGTGCAAACGACCAACCTGTCTTCACCGATGTCGACCAATACGCTGCTCGCCTTCTCCACGGCGGGCAATTTAATCTCTGCTATCAGAAAGTCCGGGTGGCCCGGTTCAGGTTCGCGAATTATTTCAAACTTGGGCTTGTATACTTGTTCCACCTCGCTGATCAGCGGCGGTTTGTTTGGAATTTCCTGAATAAGCGTTCGCTTGCGCAAGTTCTGTTCTTCGATCCTGCCCAGAAACTTCTTGGCTTTTAGCAGAATCCAGTTTCGGTCGAGCTCGGCCTCGTACTTGTTCAACAGACCTTCGAACACCACGCTCATAAAAAAGCCGAAAAACGTCTTGCTGGCATTGATCGTATGCAAGAAATTGGGGTTGATGATCACGTCGTAGGCGGTACAGCCGTTGCCCTTGTTGTCGACTTCAGCGTGCGGCTCGCCGAGGCTCATTGGAATGCGGTAGTCGACAATTTCGTCCGGGTCGTCCAATTTGTCCAGCATGGAAATGAGCTCTTGCTCGGAGATAGTGTCCGGCGCTGGGACAGAACTCGACGTGCATACGTTGATGAAAACCTTCTCGTTAGTTTTCAAGTTTTTGGTTTTGATGCAACAGCCTGGCGTCGGCTTCACTGTGCTCCACGGCTTGTCTTTGCTGCCTTCTTCTCCGCTCTCGCTTTGCGCTTTCAACAACAGGTTCTGATAAAAGCTTTGCACTTCTTCATCGCCCATGCCGTCGAGATTCGAACTCACATTGAAAAGTTCAGATGGATCAGCGTTGCCCGCCATTTAGTTTTATTTCTAGGGAATTTAGTTTCAGATCTACATACGACAAGAAAAGGGTTGTTGACTAATTGTACGAAGTAATCATACAGAACTACACAGTACGGCAAAACAGTGCTTTAAAACACGCGTTTATCAACCATCATCGTTGCCAACATGGACGTTAAACGTAATAAAAAGAGTTATTATTTCCAATCCGGCTTCGTAAGACCTAAGATGCAGCTTGCTCCAAATGCGTTTAATTGCTTTCAAAAAGTTAGTGTAAGTTCAGGTTGAAGTGAAGAGCGGAGCTGACGGGTGAAATGCTGGGTGGCGTTATTGATAGTTTGATCAATCATGGCATGGAACGATTCATTGGTAAAACCTTGAATATTTCTTGACGTAAAAATGGGATGGTGAAGGCATACTTGGTGAAACTGAACCAACTTTAAAAAAATTCAACCAATTTCTAAAAACTGCTTTCAGCATCACTATTAGTGATTAGAATTGTTTGACCACTTGAAGCCAGACAAAAAGGAAGAACAAAAACACTGAAAACAAGGTACTGCCCAAAATACTCCATCGACAAAGTCATTTCAACAGATGGAATTGCAAAAGTTTTCAACAAAAAAACACTCGTTTTACATCTGCATTTCCAAACCTTATGATGGGATTGAATGGCTTATGAAAACTTACAGGTTGAAGATCTAGAGGAAGTAATATTTTTTCAAAAACATAACTTTCTTTGCTGCATAATGAACCTGCAAAGACCTGGCATTTTAAGATTTAAGAAAGCATTGACAATAATATTGATATCATAATAATCCTTACAAGAGAAACAATATGACACATGATAACAAAGCTCCAAGGACACTTTACAATGCTCTAAGCTATTATGGTTTCTTCAACTTTGCTAATAAGTTGTAACATGACCAACAATTGGCTGTCAATTTTTTATTTTATTTTGAGGTTTTGAAACAGACACGAAGTCCATTGAGTACAGCACAAACTGTCTGCACAACACAGAATGATAACAGCCACAACATAACATTTTTATAATGACGTTGAGGTAGAACAGGATTACAGACACTTTCTTAACATTGTTCACTAACCTATAACACTTGGTACAACACTACATCCCGAGTAGGACACTGAGTCTAAGCCTGGTCAAGGCCAGGTAAGGTAGGAATATGCTGTGGCATGCACACACCCTCAAACAGACTGTAAGGACCTCAGTGATAAAGTAAAATGGGTTTGTAGTGTTCAAAGAATAAGGATAAATATAAACAATCTGACTGCATCAAAGCATGCAACCTATGTTGTTCGACTTTCTGCAATATCTTCAAGCAGGAAGTACATCAATATTTTGATGATCGTATCACAATTATCTGAAAAATTGCATCAGAAGTTGCAAGTTTTGGGATATTGTACCAAAAACTTTTCTAATATTTCTCTCATTATTCTTATTAACTTCAACAATATATTGATACATGACAGTTGACTTACAAATGCTACGACATTGCATTAAAAAAACACTTCAGCTTTGTTCATCTTGGCAATTTCTATCAAGATCAAGCTTTGAAACTTAAAGAAATAACAATCTATATATACCAAGCAGTCACACTGATTAGCAGACTTTGCAAATAAAACAAGGCAGGGGTAAAATTGTCATCATTTACACCGATCCAGCTCTTGCTATAGCCATGCCACCAGTTTCTGACTGACTGAACCAGTTGCTCTTAACCACTGGTGGTCTGTGGGCACTGGGCCTGCAAAACCAGCAACACCTATGACCTCATACACTTTAAAAACAGATTTTATTTAAAAATATTTCTGTTCCATTATTTTATTCACCACGCTAAACAGGTAAGCTGGTGACAGCCTCTGGATGTGACTCTTTAGCCAAAGCCTCCAGGTGCCTGTGGTGTGGGAAACTACCATCACCCAGTAGAGAAATTATGAATTAAACCAAAGCCACCCAGTTCACTTGAGGATAGTTACTACCATCAGCTCTTCCACTGGCAACAGCTTTAACGAATCTATTCCCCAAAATTTTCTTGTAGAAAACATTCACTGACCAAAGATATTGGCTACCTACAAAAGATGAGGATCAGAACCTTCTAGTCACAGTCTAAAAACATGGAAATCAAAGTTTGCTGTTACAGCAGTAAGACATCACCGAAGCAAATGCTATGGTGGTGTCACAGAAACATTGGAATTAGAACAAGCATAAAGCCACAATCCTGAAACTTGTGCTATTTCATAAAGATCGCTGATAATCCCCAAACTATGTAAAATACCACAACCTAATGTCAAAGCCATAAAATTTCAAGTACAGTGTAGAGTTAAGCTTTTGATTCTGTCAACATGGAAAACTGTGTAAACACAAGTTGAAATGAAATAACTCTTACCAAAAAATAAATTTTGCAAGAACTTGAAGATAGGTGGTTATTCTGTAGCACATGACTGACACAATACACCTATCACCAGACTTAACTATGTGACGGATTACTGGCAAAGCAATCGCAAGACCACTTTTGTTCAAACTATTAAATACTAATATTAAAAGCTCTAAGTTTGCTCTAAGCTTTTAAGGAATCACTTGAATGAACGTGCTCTGCTTTCATCTTTTCGCAATGACTCAAACTTGCACAAATCTGTATTAGTCTCCACGCAGGTGAAGAGTTTCAATCAATCCGTAAATTTTTAATAGGAAATCAATTTTACATAACACCACGCATCGTCAGTCCTACAACCTTATTAAAAATTTGCAATTCAAATTCTTCACCTGTGTGTAAATGTGTTTCAGCAGCTAAATACATACAAACACTTTGACAAAGTTTAAAGTTGAAAGCAATAAACTATTTTTGCAACATGAAATAACTTGAATAACTAATGACGTTGTGGAAAGATAATAGTTCAAGAGGGACAAAGAACAATGTAAAGTTTCTAATACTATTCCAAACCATGCAGTTTGAGACACAATACAAGTTGAAGCCGAAAGCAGAAATCAGCCATGCATGGGATGCTAGAAAATGCAAAGGCAGGTGAACACAAGCATGAGGTAATCAACAATCACTACCTTTCATCTACAACTAAGATTATAACATTATTCATGCAATGTGCCACTTCAACTACTGGTAGAAACAAGTTAAGTGTGTGCTCGCTTTGAGTAAATACACAAGAAAATATAATGTCAGCTAAAAACCCAAAAAATAATGTTAGCCAACTAGAAAATAACAGAAAACAGTTTTTTATCTTCATTGAAAAAAATAAATTTGGAACATAGAGAAAGTCTTTCCGAACATATCTGAACCGAAACCGGGTGTCTACGTGCCACCAAACAGCCACTAGAGCTCCTGAAGTACAACCACCCAAAGTGCAAGTTCGCACTTTGTGAATGTAATTCGTGGTGTTCTTTGTCACGCATTACGCAATGATATCTGCACGCACCTATTAGTGGTAGAAACAATTTAAGAGTGTGCTCGCTTTGAGTACAATACACAAGAAAATAATGTCAGCCAAAAACCCAAGAAATAATGTCAGCCAACTGGAAAATAATAGAAAACAGTTTTTTTTTCATTGTTATTGCAGAATTGAAGTTCATTTTTGAAGTGTCAAAGTACACTTATTGTACCTTTATACTTTGTGACAAGTACTGTAAATGTTTCATAATATATTAATTGATTCACTCACCATCTATGCACATGGAAAGCGTTTGCACTTTACCATTGCTTCTAGTAATTGGCTGACATTCCTGAAGGCTGATTCCCACACCAGCATGGATTCCGCCATTCACAAGCACACAAATGCGACTTTTTCATGAAATTTTACATTGCATCCCTAGGATGCACTTTTCCAAGTCATTACCACGTTTGAAGTAAAGCTGGAATGTTCAATTGCACGACTTGCCCAAACAAACCAAAAGGTATAACAGAATCATGACAAATATATATAAAGTCATTGACAAACAAGTAATAACAGAATCTCAATCTCTTGACAAATGAAATAAGGTCTTGGTTGGATAGGCACTTTTTGCAAAACGAAGGTGATGACTGAAAAACGGTTATCATTTTTCGGTGCAGAATGCCAAACTATTTAAACACATTTTTTGTTTTCCAGCAACTATTGTTGCGCGTTACAATAGGCTACATCCAATCACACCAACGACGAAGCAGTCAGTCATCGAGTTCAAAAACAATGCCCGTACGAAGAGATATTTCTTTAAACCCACAACAGTGCTGCTCATTGAAAATTGCAACATCTTGAAAAGTAGAATATCAGATTATTTAGCAAAATTTTTAAAGCTACAACACTAATATCATTGAACCAATTTCATTTTAAAATTTTAATTGTATAACAAAGTTGATTTTTTAGACTAATTTGTTCATTTATTTGATATTTGTAGTTCTAGCGAAAATATATGCCGGCAACACTTTCATGTTTGCAAAGCAGTCGAAAAAATTGCTTCTTTCTTTCGGAGTCAGCAGTTCGAAATATCAAATCTTTGTCAGCTGCATTCATTTGCCTCAAATATAAGTTCAATATCCCCAAAGCTTTTTTATATTCTCTTTTTGAAACCAGCTTGCGAGTATAGAGGAACACAGTTCCGAACGAGCAAAAGGTATGCTTCGGTAGGCTCTTGAATTGATAATTTCAGACTAGTTTTGACGTTGCTGCGTTGCTTGTGAAGTTCGCAACTACAAAGAATCTATGCATGTAGTAGTATTTAGCAACTTGTTTACTATTTGCAAATACTTGCTTCGACGTTATCCAGAACAGTAGGCTAGGTCAGTTTGGTCTAAGCCCCCACAGAATGTTCTGAGATGCAGTGAGGAACTCTGCAAATTTTAAACATACAACATACATAGCCGACTTCTGAACTAAAGCTATTCTGGAAAACTTGGAAGAGCCAAGCTTGTATATAGGTCTGTATAGCACATGCAGTACTTTTACAGTTACACACAGCGTATTTTGCGGTTAGTTTCACTGACAATTTTTTCAGATCTAATCATTCAGCTCAAGTTTAACTTCAAACTTGAGTAACTTGAAGTTACTGAAAAGAAGAACTACTGTATGTCAATGACATGACACCAGTTATATTTGTGAAATAAGTGGTTTGTTCACATAAGTTGTGATGTTTTGTGAAACTCTACCTTAGAAGTAAACATTTCTCTCACTTACTACAGTACTATATGTGCTGTGGAAACATAGGCGTAACCAGAAGGCTCATGATCGATGACGTTAGTTTTTGCCCTAGTAATTTGCCCCTGCATTCGATTCTCTGGTCATTGCCACTGTGGTATTGATTTTTTGCAAGGTGAATATACACGGCACAGCAGTTTGAGTTTTATGTGACATTTCTATGTGTTTTCAGCAGACTTCCCATTATGACACCCTTCACAACAATTATTTTATTTATTTACGTCAGGGGCTTCAAACTCAAATTGCTCCGAGGGCTAAACTAAACATTTCTGAACTTAATGTATTATTCTTCTAAACAATTCCAGATATTCTACACTAGATTGTCTTGTGAAATTCAGTTGTTATAAAAAAACCTCCAAATTTTGTTAATTTCAGTGTAGCCAAATACTCCGCTCATTAACTACAGTAAAATTATTTTGTTTTTCAAGTACCCAATACTTACTGGATTAATGTTTGCTGCTAAACATATTGTAATCTGTTTGTAACTTTGTTTCTTCAACATCATTTGGTGACGCCATGTGTTTGGTGGGACATACATTTATCGATGTTATTTCCTCCATTATGTTCCATGGGTAATTGTGTTACTTATTCATGATTTGTGTGAATAAACATTGTTTTTTGCCCCTGCTACTTGCTTTCATAATAATGAAATGTTATGCTTTGATGCATTGCTGTCTACCTCATAACCCCTATTGTTGCTCACTTCTTTCACCTATATACAAGCTTCTCTTGCTCACCTGTACATATCTCAACTCTTCACCCATTGCTTGCCCACCATCATCTGCGTTATGTTGTTGTCTATTGTGTATTTAATTCAATATTTGTGTTTCGCTAATATTGTTTTTATTTCTTATATCTTTTGGGCTTGCCATTCTCATTGGTTCAATTGGTCACATTAATATTTTGTCCACTATGTTTTATTTGGTCCCATTTTTTTTCATTTGTTTTTCGTAATTTGTTATTTGTGACTTTTGTTACTTTTGCATACGTTTTTTTGCTTTCGTATTTTTTCACTACCTGTCCATTTTTGATGTATCTTGTCTTCAATGAATACACAAACTTAAGTAAAATTTTCAATGCAGCAGTTTAAAAAATCATTGAAATCATTTTTGACTTTTCTAGACAATTGTTACCTGTTTTAACTATGTATGTGAAGCACGATCATGATAAGTACATAGTTCATGCTTGCAGTGTTTGTCATTACTATCTTTTCTTGCAGTAGCTGAGTTCAGTGTTGCGGCATGTGCAAAGCCAAAGTTATGATGCTAATCAAGAATAAAAGGAAAAGCCATAGTAGCAGCAAATGGAAATGTGGTGGTAAAGAGAAACTATGTATTTGGAACAACTTGAAATATATATGTTCAGTCTCTGTTAAAGTCACCTTAGGCCAAAATAAGTGGCCAAATTTTTTTCAAATGCATTTGCAAAGCATTAATCTTGTTCAATTAAAATGTAGCTAGTGTTGCGATTAGAAAGCCCGAGCGGCAAGTGCACGAAGCTTCACACTGTGGCAGCAAGCAACAATCGAGATCACCTGATGAGATCACTCTTGTTGCTACCATCAGGAAGTACAATCAGCTGTTCATCGGGTTTGCAAGCATTGTAAACGTCCCTCACCAAGATCACTCTATTGGGATCACTCTATTATTGCTTGTATGCGTCACATATATGGGTGTTATTTTTCGCGCACATCCCATTCGTGGTGAATCACACATTCAACGCAATGCCAACAGAGGGGTTGCAACAACATTTCCTCCTTTTTACAATGAACCGCACCAATCGTACATTCTTTTTGTGAAGTCTGCAATTGGCACAACCTTCACATCCTGGTCACAGCACCATTTTGTTGCGATCAGAAAGCCTGAGCGACAAGTGCGCAAAGCTTCATACACTGGTAGCAAGCAACAATAGAGATCACCCGATGAGATCACTCTGGCCGTTACCATCAGGAAGTACAATTAGCTGTTCACCACCAGGTTCGCAAGCATTGTTAAAGATCACTCACCAAGATCACTCTGTTGGGATCACTCTATTATTGCTTGTTCATACCACATATATATGGGTGTTGTTCTTCATGCACATCCCGTTCATGGTGAATCATACATTCAATGCAATGCCAACTGATAGGTTGCAACACTAGATTTAGACAGACTTGGATTTTTGAATTTTTCTTTTTTGTGTAACTGTTAAAGGATAATGTGTTTGAACTGGTTATGTCAAGGATGAATGAATCTAGATTAATTGAAGCATAGCATGTAAATAAAAAACTATTTTCTTGTGATGAACATGTGATGTTTGACAAGCATAATTAATGGCACACTCCAAATTCATTAAGATTTTTATCTGTAGTAGACAAGGTACCAATTACATACTACAATTTTGCAGCAACTAAGCGAAACACATTTGAAGAATTGTGGATTTGCTTGTTAGCAAACAATGAAATTTTTAGTAAGACTGACAATTTAAAAACGTTTGTATAAAATATTTACCAATTTTTATAAAATGTTTGTTTTTTATGGATATTTTATCGTTTTCAGTATTGGCCGTTGGTTTTATGTATGTCAACATCACTTTTGATTTCTAGTTCTATTTTTGTATTATGCATTGTATGGGAAGTTCATCGAATGCTTATTAAAACTTAACCTCAATTTTAAGCAAACCATACCAATGCACACAAGTTATTATTTGAACAGACCTCAACTATTTGTTTAGCAAATGTGATAATCTTTATTTTGATATAAATGGTACTAGGTTTGTGTTCACATTTCCATCATGCCGTCTGATGTCCACAGCAATTAACTACTAACAATTGAGCTAGAACATGTGTTCCCTTATCCACATGATTCATCATTTATCAAGGGCTGATGCATTTAATTTTCCATGGCTAGGATCTTTGAACTGGCCAGATATTTTTGAAATAAAGAAAGCTTGAGCCTTAATTCCAATACTCATGAGTTGAGATTTTATGCAAGTGCCCTCATTGATATTGAAGTAGTGGTTTAATACATTTTATTATATAAGTCTCCATGTATTTACAAATGTATTTTACAACCACTAAAGCAGGCACTGCAGCAACCGATGCCGATGTTCCAAAATGCCAAAAATACGGACCTTGGCAATTACTGCTTTCAACCAGTAGCAATTGAAACCACTAGTGTATATGGCAAGTCTACTGCCCCTTTTTTAGCTGCTTTGCAAAGAAACTTGTTATGTGAAGCGACCCCAGGCAGTGGCAGTGATCCCACCAGTGCCTGTCCCTGGCTGTGGTCAGAAGGAATGCTGCCAGAATATTGACCTCGTGCAAGTTTGGTATGATATTAGTTATCCCCAGTGCATTAACCAGTGTTGCTGTCTGTCAGTTACCTTCTTTCAATGAATAGCTACTGCCTTCCAAATGTTTGCGCTTTCTGTAAGTCTCTTTGTCCAGTATCATTTTACTCCACTTTCTAGCTATCCCGACTACTGCATGGCTTATTATGAATCTACAGCATTATGACATATTTGCATTGCTTGAAACTCATGAGGCCTTTTACAAATCTTGTTTTTTCTCACTATGTAATGTTTCTGTATGACAATGACCAAATGCAGTAGTTGCTAGTGTTAGTTTCAGTGTTTATTCCTCTTTAGTATTGACTACATGTATGAACTGACACCTACCTTTTGATGTGTTGTGCATAAGCATTTTCATAGGCTTGTGTGATATGGACCTTGTACCTTAGCAAAACAAGTAAATAAAAATATACTTCCAAGATTTAAGTATGTGCTGCTATTTGTAACATAGCTAATTAGTGTTCAAGTATGTACTTTCCACGATGGGTGTAAGCAAGGAATCGATCAGCAAATTTTTAATAGGAAATCGATTTCACGTAAAATTACGCATCCTCAGT
>JGI24022J15233_10009964_pt1 | contig 10743 bp, 9 predicted proteins | sample Ectturendosymbi2_FD_15233 | JGI IMG/M metagenome (IMG submission 15233)
TTGAATTGCAATTGAGCTGCGTGGATAGACTTCTGCCAAAAATATGCCTCAACTATAAATATCTTTTGCTCAGTAGTCCATGGCATCTCGAAGGTCAAATTTGGTAGAGTCTTAGAACATTAATTCTACTTGGTAAATCTGAAAAGTAAAAAGAATTGATAAATTATTTCAAAAGTTATTCAAGTTTAGGTGATGACCGTTTTTTGTGTCACCCTGTATTAAGTCGTAATGTCGCGTTGTGGCATAACGAAGAACATAACTCTGCTATGGCATATTAATGAACGTATCTCTGTTAGACCTGAGCAAGCACAAAACTGGCATGACGCGGGCCACAAAACGGTGCGTTACGGGCCGGATTTGGCCTGCAGGTTGCCAGTTTGACACCCTTAGTTTGACAACATCTCAGAATCTAAGTTATAAAACATTGATGTTGGAAACAGAGAAGATATCTCGCTGGTCAGTAGCTAGACTAAAGAACATCAAAAACCTTTAACGATAGATTTACGAAGATGTCGTTTTCGACAGCAAGTAAATTTTAAATTCAATTTTTGCAAAATCTACGTATCCTGTGTGTTTGAGATTTATTGACTTTCCTGAAAAACCTATTACTATTCAAGAATATGGTTGGTGCAATTATGTTTCATTTTTGTAACAGTTATTTGATCAGTTTAAGTTTTGCACCCTGCCATTTACCAAGGTGTGGTTTTCGACACCTAACGCTTGGAGATAGCCGAAACTAATTACTTGGTTCACGTGGTGCTTTTTTTCACGCCTAAATGTGTCGATTGTTTCATGTGCCGACTGAGATGTTTGCAATCTGGTGCCATACACGCTGCTTTGTTTGAACTTCAATGTTTTTGTCAGGTTTTACTGCATATATTGCAGAACCGTTGTACAATGATGCTAGCAGTGGTCGTTTCCACAGGGATTTAGTGAAGTTATTTCTCATTGTTGATTTGTTTGATTGTCTTTCGGTCATGTCGCACATCGAATGACAGCGAAAGATAATGATTTGACCCTTGACTGGTGTACGGATGATGGCATATCATATGAAGAGGAATATAAACATCAATCAGGTGAAGATGTAGTATTACCTGCTATTGGTCAGTCCACACAAGTCGAGCAGCAATTCAGACGAAGAAGACATCAGTAATGAAGAAGTCTGTTGCATGTACAGGAATATCTCATGATGTGTTGGCTGCAAGCTTTATTGTTTATGACAGATCATCATTGGTAGGAAGAAACTCGGAACCCAACAGTTTTACTGCTACCACCGGTGTACCTACACACCTATCTCTAAAAATGTAAGTAGCCGACTGCAGTACTTACAATGCACGGAAGCACCTCACGCCAGAAGTAATTCTTCATTCATTTGTCAGATACAACAACGAAAAAGCTAACAGAGAAGGGAGAATGACTTTGACTTGAGCATGTATGAGTTAAAGTCGTCTATTGCTCTACAATATGTCAGATTACTCACTACTTCATTTTCTTTGCAATAAAGCTTACGGTAATCTAATATTTTCTGAACACATGTCACATGATAGATTTACTGATATCCTGAATTATTTGAGTTTTCTTGGCCAGGAGCAGACTGAATCACAGCAATATGTGTTGTTTTCCAGACATGAGCATCCATGTATGAGTGAAAGTACAGGTGAAATTTTTCGTTGACAGTTGACGAGCAGTTGATGCTTCTAAAGTCACGTTGTCCTTTCACTGCTTCTATGCCAAAGAAACCCGATGAATGCGGCGTCAAGTAAAAGAGTTGTTTCAAAACTCTCCTGGTAAAATATTGACTAGACCGAAATTCATTCTTCAACTGATACAAGACATGCGCATAAAAAAAGTTTGAATTAAGAATGTTGAGGCCAATCCCTCTTCCATCAACTGAGATGTCCCTCGAAAACATAGAAAATGTCATGGAGCAATATGTAACAAGGTGTACGTGCACCACTTGCAAGAAACCAACTTGTACATGTTCTCCTGGCATTTCAAAAATAACTTATGTAAAATGCAAAGGGTGCTCAATCCCGTATATTTGAAACACCTTGGTTGGGAAAACATGAAAAAAGGTTTGCAGTTTTGTTTCCAAATCTCAGTAAAGGTGCTTCATGTTGATGATATCTCTGTGATTTAGATTATTGTGGCAAGACTATTTTCACTATTAGCATTATTAGCAGCTATTTGCATTAGAATTATGTGAATAGCCTGCTTCTGTCTCACAGCATCTCGCTGGCTATATTCAACTAGTTGACCAGCTGTCAGGGACAGTCATACAAGCATATGTTCGATCATTTGAAATACTGCAATGCAATACATTTGTGTTAGCTCCAATAACGTAAAAACATAGCTAGTGGCGGTAGACATTTGTAAAATTTAGTAAATTCGGCACTGTTTGTCTTTTAAGCGGCTGTAAATGCCTTGGGTGTCGTTTTCGACACCTTGGTAAACGTCGGGGTAGAAAAATGTTGGTAAGCCTAGTGTTAAATATTGGAACGTCAGCGTTTTGGAAAAGCAAATTGCAATGGCTATGATTAGAAAAATGATAGCGAAGGAAAGCATTAACTTTTCAGTATATACTTATCCTTTTGTAGCTTTCGATGCATGGAGTACAAGCTTTTTGGCTTTTTCTGAGAAAAAATTTAATTTTATAAAAACAGAAGTGTTGTGACGTTTGAGTGAAATCCCGAGGACACTTTTGAAAAAGATTTCTCGCATGTTGGACGAACTTACTAAAGTTACACATGTAGTTGCTTTTTACGTTTTTCTAGATGTTCAGGCGGATATAATCACTGTTTTCTCTTTGCCTACAAAATCAGATTGCGTTTTTCTCTGCGCACAGTAACATTCAAGTTTGCAGTTTCATGTTATCAAAAATATCATACCTGATTTGTTCAAAAGAAAACCGATTTTAGTAAAGATTTTAAAAAATCACCTAACTTCATTTATTTGCATTTTTTATTGAAAAGCATTCCCTCTCTTTACAAACCCGGTTATGTAAAACCGTAACAAAATTCTTCAATGCAACATCGAACGTGTGAGGCGCTCATCCGGAAGGGAAGTAATACTGATGTTTGCATTTGAGACATATTTATCCTAAAGCGTATCGCAGTGAATCAAAAAGATATCTTTTGCAAAGTATGTGCAGAATGTGCAATCAACGCAACCAGTTTAAAGTTGAAAAAGAATAAAAAACAAGTGGAGGTGATGAAGTGGCTAGGTGTATGAGAATATTTTACGAATTTTGAGGTCGATGCATGAAAACTTTTTTGCTTGTGGTGCCAAACTTAATTTTTACTCTACCAGTCTTATCGGTGCACTGCGATATCAAGATCCATCCATCATTCTTTTTCACACCGATTGCAAACCTTCGGGTCCTTACTGGAACGCGTTCAAAGCCATTGCAGGAAAACGTCTGAAAATTGTGAAACGCACAGCACCAGCTGAAGTTTGGGGAATTGATATTAAGGTGAAAGCGTCATGAATTACAGTAGAGTAAATGTTCGAAGCAGAGTTTGTAAAAGACTAAACTATAGCTTATTTTATTTTGCTAATCACTGCAAAATTAGCAATGTTGCATAAAAATGTTTTTGTTGGATTAACTGGACATAATTTCTTTCAGTCATGAACGTTTTCTTTCTGATAGCTTGTCAAAATGAAAAATAGACAGAAAAAGGTATTCGTTCTGATAGGTCTTTTCCAAGATACTCGAATGGAATTAAACTGTGCTTTGCCTACAAAAGCATTGACCATTAGGCAATTCCATTTGTTGAGATGTATCATTGCCGAAAACAAGCAAGTTTGAAGGTAATAATACAGTAGAGCTTGCGTTTCAGTAGCTTTTTCACACGCTATTAATATTGAGTAGATAATCCTGTAGAACAGTGGTTTTTAATTGACTGAACCTATAATCAGGCACCGTATGTGATGCGCAGTCATTTGTTTTTATGTGGAAAGGTGTGTAGTAAGTAAAGAAAATCTTTCAATTTACCCAGCTCTATGTTTGAACTCTGACATTACCATGGCGACAAATGCTGAATTTTGAGAACTATCGTAAAGACTAGTAAAGGAATTAGTAGTTACTTTAGCACAGCAAAATATGAAAGATCTGTGGTCACAAAACGGTAGCTTTCAAACGACACAAAACTATCAGTTTTTCAATCGGTTTTGTGTCGATCCTCACCTATGGTCATAAATTGTGGATAATGGCTTACAGAGTCCTATCCCGGGTCAAAGGGGCAGATACGTAATTTTTGTGAACAATTCACAGCGGGACACCTCTCGACAAAGTACGCTGCTGTGAAATTTGTAAAGCCCCGAATATCGAACCACTTCTCTGAATAGTAAGATCTCGCAGCTACGTTGGTTCGGTCTTGTGTCCAGACTGTTCCAAGAATAATTGGCAAGGCGCGTACTGCTGTCTTCATCCAGGGGTAAGCTGCCCAGATGTCGTCCAAGGACCAGGTGTCGCGACTACATCTCCGACCTGGCTTGGATCCGCTTTGGTGCCGAATTTTTTCTTTGACAACTTTTAATGTGTTTTTTTAGTTGTTGTTTTTTTAGTCTGAAACACTGTTGCTATTTTTAAGCTGGTTTGTGTCTGCGGAATAATGGTGAAGATTCGCCGGTTGGTCTTAGCCGGTCTTAATGATTTTAAGGCGATGTATTCTTATACAATTGTCTACTCATATACAAGGATAGGTTTTGCCATATAAAGAGCATGTGACGATCTTTCTTAATTTATCACTAACTTTTTTTCTGTTAATACTTTGTACTCCTTTATTACTGATGAAGGTGTTTTTGTGAATTATTTTCTACCAGAGCTTTTCCAGCACACCCTTAAATAAAGCAAGTCGTTGATCTTTCACGCGTTTGAGGCTGGAAACGCAATAGTAGCTAGAGCCGCGATTCCCAAAGTGGGTTCCTTGGAACCCTAGAGTTTCATAGAAAAATCTAAAGGGTTCCACGAGCTATGCTTTCCAATTTTAAGCAAAAACTGTTGATATGTCCTTTAACCCTTTGAGCGTTTGGCAGCCACTATATCGTTTGCTCTAGCTTTCCTTTTTCCACGTTTTGCTCGTTGGTGATGCGCAGTGTCGTCACCAGCGGTGCCACTCCTAGTGTTTTTCCACTAGATCTAGTGCTTTTGCATTTCATCTAGTGTTTTAGTGTTTTTCCATAGCTAGCTATTGTTTTTTATGAGTGAGCTGAATGTAATTAATTACACAATTTTGTGTAATTTTAACTGCAATTGAGACTTTGATTTTGTGCAATTGAAATTTGCTAAAAATTCTACCTAATTAGGCTGCATCTTAAATTACACAAGAGCACATAATCTCTTTTGAGTACCGCTACGAAGTCACTGTGGTTAAAAGTTTCAAAGACTTGTGTAAACAAACACAAGCGTTGTTGCTATCTCCCGTTTTCTTTGTCTCAGGTTTACAATATGAGTTGTCCAATGTCACTGTTTGCATTGCAACGCATTTTCTGGCCATTTGCATTGTGTGTAAGTTTGCCTTTTGCTTTTACAGGTAACTTGCATTGAATTACTTTAGACGAGTAATCAATAGTTTGCGATCTATTGTTTTTCTGTGAATCTAGAGTTTTTTTTATCATCAACTCTAGTACCTTTCCGTAACAACAGAGTGGCAACACTGGTCGTCACAATGAGCTGTATTTCGTTTACCAGGCTGTAACTGTGGCGCTCCGAACTTTGACTAACAAGTAGTACGGTGCATAATGCATATATTTGGTTGTGCTGGTAAGTCGCATAAAGGGAGGACCATTTTAAGTAAATCGAATCGCTGGAAGCCCTGCTAGACATAAGTAGCCGATATAGATAGTCAGTAGCCTACGAACAGCTTAGAAGACGAGGCTAGCGCCACGTGCTTCGCGGTGAGAGTGCGATGTAGGCTGCAAGGAAGTAGGAACCCGCACCTCATGTTGGCCAAACTACCAATCGGCCGAAAGAAGAGTCTTCTATGCAACGTCCCGACAGAATCAGAACGTTAGGAATAAAGCTGAAAAAGAAACATTGCAATCAACGGTATGCGTATATTCAGTATATTTAGCAAAACAAGCCATGCTGGAGCTCTTGCCGTTTGCATCAACGTACTTATGTGAATCAGGTTTTTCCCGATATGTGCAAATGAAGACCAAGTATCGCGCCAGNTTGGACGCTAAATCAGATANAAGTATTCAGCTATCAAGCCGAACTTTTCAGAATTGCTGCAGTCCAGAAAACAAATGCATTGCTCTCAGTAAGACGTGTTTGGGTTCATTTTTTTATGTTTTATGGTTACTTTTATTGCGCATAATTTTGTTTACATTACGAAACCTTAATAACCGAAATTTGAGTGAAAAAAGCGTTGATGTTTACTTGGCAGTTATGGCGGGGGTTCCTTGTCCACTTAAAATAACCTTGCAGTATTCCGCGGACAAAAAAGTTTGGGAGCCACTGAGCTAGAGCATGGATGTCATCGATGGAAATCAGTGTCTTATCTGATGACGTATTCACAAAAATGTGTGAAATATTTTACAGTGCATTTCCATTGTTTTGCTTCCGGGCCCCTCTCACTGTAGCACTTTCTCTAGTTTCTAACCAAACCAATGTATGCAAGCTAACGCGTACTCAGAGGTAGGAGGGAGTGTTTGTAATGAGCAGGACATTCTGCTTTGGACATACTATTTTTAGTCACATTACAATACACAATTGTGGTTTCACTAAACTTTTTAGGTCAAAGATTTTTGAAAGTAGGTGCATTCACATTGTTTATGGCAGGGGTATCAAACACTCGGCCCGCGAGGGCATTTTGTGCTGTCGGCGATGCTTTTTGGGAATTTTCAAATAATTAACATTTAAGTTATTTGGTTTATCAACGGTTGTTTAAGTGCTCGGCCAGCCCAGCGAGTGAACAAGTTCCATTTAAACCAGTTGGTTTCAACCTGGGGATCGCGACGCCCGCGGGGGTCGTTTGCCATATTTATCGGGGCCGCGAAAACATCTGATAAAAATATTCATAATTAGTTCTAGATTTTACATTTCGTATAGGGAACCACTTCTTGTCGTAGCCATAATGATAGGATCACCTGGCAAAAATGATAGCCTACTTTTTAATTCAAAATTGTTGTAAGTATGATTATGTACATTACAATGTTTTGAGTGTGATTATGACCATTACAGTATCATGGGCGTCCGCACAAAATTTTCCAGGGGAGAAAAGTCGACATTTTGCATTCTTTTCAGGTTGCTGACGATGCAATGCAAATCGACGTTAACAAAACGCTTTACCCTTTCTGCATCATATAGAAATGCCCCATATTACGACAACAGTCACAAAAATTGCCCGTCGTTGTCAGCAATGCTTCTTTTTACCCAGTATAAAACTACGTGGCTTACTGCCATCAGCAGTCATTGTCTCGCTGCATTACCTGCCAAACATGTCTGCGTTCAACAGTAACACGGGTCAAAACAGGATTGCTAATCGGTCTTCAAAAAAGTCAGCCCTCGTAAGAAAAAGTCAAAACAATGCCAAATACAAGGTGGATGACAAACAAGATGGATGCCATATTACAACTTGTAAGAGTCATCGATGGAATACAGCTCCAAATCTTCAAAAACTTTTCTTCTCCCCTGATTACATTGTGATACAATTGATTCTCATAAAACAAATCAAGCATTCTTAGAGTCACACTGACATCTTTGCAACATTTTTTCAATAATGAATAGCGTTTTTACACATAACAACGCATCTAACATCCTAAGCTTCATTCAATTTCTTAACGTTGTTTTTGTTAAAGTTACATTTGAAAAAATTTGTTCCATCTGCATTTGAAATCGGCAGTGCTAAGTAAGACAGTGTGTACATTGCAACCTTCAAAAATGCTTTTTTCTGCAGCATTTTTGTACTTTCGCACATCAACCTGTAATTTTGCTACTGCATGTGTAGAAGTTTTGTGCCTGAAAATCGATTTGCCCAATCAAAAAACATGTTTTCTGTTTTGCTCGTCTATCTCATGCACATGTCTTTTAGATAAACATTAGCAAGTTTCAGACAGCAAATTGGAATCAAAGTCTTCACGGAAGAGATAAGTTTGCACCCTGCATGGCCATAAGCCTTCGTCAGAAGAGATTTGTAATGTTGAATATGTACGGTATCTCTTACAATCCTTTTTCAAGGTTAAGCATTTCCAACTGAAAAAAGTCAGTAAAAGCCAGAGTTTCTCTGGCTTTTTTGGATTTGAAGAAAAGCCAAGCATGTCAAAAACGCCAGAATTTCAACATCTGGCTTCAAAAAAGCTAAGTTGTAAGCCCTGCGGCAAAACGTCTACTACCGTAAATTGAAGTAAACCTTTGATGTTTTGACCAACAATAGAAAAATCCGCTTGTAAATTTCGCAACCTTCCTCTGAAGACAAATGAGGGGATCTGAGTGAACTGCAAGCTCTCATCACTGCATAACACCGCAACAGTGAACCTGGCTCTTGTTCAGTATGTCATACCCGCAAATCAACTGTCTTTGCAAGAATTAAATCAATACTCGGAATTAAGCTGCTGACTTTGGGTTTTCTAGAAAAATTTGGTTCTAAGTCCCAAATTCCAGTGGAGGGAGACTACTGGGCAAATGTCCCACCCGCTGACGCCCACGTACGGTACTGTAGCGTTTGGCAAGCCACGAATAACTTTGTGACGTAAGAATGTGTTTGCAAATTAGATAACTGAATGCGGTAGCAACTTGGGAGTTATTCTAGTTTTCAATGAGTTTTGCTGTGGAGTGATTTTCATTCGGCGCGGGTCTCCATCAACTGATACGGCCATGTGCATAAATTTAATAAATGAGTCTTCGTTCAACATTATGATATCGCACGTTATTTTTTATTTGTTGTGATTCTGTATTATGCAAACACAGCTGCATTTAATATGCCTGACTAGAAAATTTCGAGGGGGTTTCGTTAGGTTAAAGCGGGTACCAAAATGGGTCGCTACGTGAAAAAGTTTGAAAACCACTGATTCAAACGAATGTAGATACGGCTAGAAATGACATGCGTGTAATCTTTCATAGGACATAAGATAGAGAAGCTGTTTCTAGTAAGGTTCAGGTACCGCCATTGTTGCTTCAGCGTTATAATGCGGCCCTTGGGTTACTTCATATCTATTCATTTGGTCCTCGATAGCAATTTGAGTTTGAGTCCTTGTCTTTGGAGATTAGCAAAAACCTCGTCACGGTTATATTTTCTTCCAGAGCGCAGAAGTAGAGCTTTCCGCGAGGCTCTCATTGAGCTCAGCGCTTTTACAAGCAGGGCTCGGTGTGTGGCCATGTCTGGTAAAGATGCCCCAAACAGAAAGTTGATCAATACAGTTTTGGTAATCCGTGCTCCATTTTTGAAACCACAGAAACGAGATGTGTAGAATTTGGAGATTAAGAGAAACAAATGGTCTTCAACAGTAAATGCATGTCACACTCTGCTAACTGCGCATGATAGGTAATGTGATTTTACTGGTTTGGGGCAACGCATTCACGGTCTCGTATTTAGGGCAGCAGCAAAGCATAAACTATTAAACCATACGCTAGTTTTTTGACACCCACCTCTCAGAATGAGAACCATACACTTTTTGAGTAAGAGTGGCGTAGCGTGGACGATTTGGCTACGCATTAAATTTTTGGTTTGTGTCTCGATGACGTCATCGTGCTCAGTTAATGGCGTTACGACCTTTTTTAGAAACTTACGATCAAAATACGTCTTCAAAGGTGCAGATCAAGGCTTAGTATTTCACTTTTTTATTTGTTCTGCAGCGCATTAATGCTGATTTGACCACATTTGATTTGAGCTGCAAAAGCTGTCAAGTGCAATGTAGTTCAATCATGGCGCTCAGCAGTAGTGTTGCCAACGGTGTATATACATACCACATTTGAAAATTCTGGTGTATTTTCAAAGTACTTGGTGTAAAATTTCTGGTTTGGTGTGCATGCAAAATATGGTATGTACAGTATTTGGTATATTTTTATGGGAGTGCTTATTTCAGATCAAATTATTTGTTATATTGCATAGCGTAAACAGAGAAACCATGAAACCATAAGTGGTTTTAAAGGTACGTATAAAAAGTTTATTGATTTTTTAACATTGGAGTGCACTTTGAGTAAGCGAAAAGAGAGACTGGAGGAGAGCTGAAAAGTTCTGAAAAAACAGGGTTTATCTCTAGGTATGTGTTTATAATAAGCCAATACATCCAATGGTTGGAAAACTACGCATGAGAGTGGCAGAAGATTTAGAGAAGGGTGACTGATAGAGTTTGCATGGGGTTGCAAAGCAGGATTCTGCTACTGTTGTGTATCCCTTGTGCGAAATGTGCAAAACGAAAAATTGCAAACCGCAAAGCAGTTATCATGCATCATAATAATGCGGTTTATTACAAATCAAATGAACATGGAGTTGCAGGTGTTTGAAGGTTGAATTTACCAGTGGTTAATAAACCTGTCACCGCTAAAGTTAGAAAAGTACAAATTGAGCTTCTCTATGATGCAGCAATTATTAATCATCTAAGTGAAATCATGAAAAAGCATGGAAAAAGCAAGAAAATATTTAAGTTATTGTTACAGGTAAATTTGGCACGTATGTGCTATATTCTCAGACTAGATTCGGGATATTCGTTGTAAGAAGGTTTGGCAACACGCTTCAGAAGCAGTGGCGTAACTGACGGGGGGCAGGGGTGCGCGCTGACCCCCCCTGGCAGACTAAATGT
>JGI24022J15233_10009966_pt1 | contig 10743 bp, 9 predicted proteins | sample Ectturendosymbi2_FD_15233 | JGI IMG/M metagenome (IMG submission 15233)
GAACGTCATCAGGCTGGGCAGCCACCACACCGTGCGGCCGCAGATACCGGTGCAGCAGACCTTGTTTTTTCAACCTGGCGCGGTCACTCAGCCAATGGCGTTCCTTCCTGCGGTGTCGACCCCGGCGACGCATCACAACGGTCAGGCCGTGGCGCAGAAGCAGTCCAAGAAACCTTCGCCCAAGTCCAGAAAGCCCGCGCCGGTCAAGATGAACGCAACCCATAGGGACAATATTTTTGATCTTGATTTCACTGTCGCAGGGGACTCTACTCCTGTCCTTGATTTCACCAACGATAGTAAACCAGCCAGTAGTCTGTTTGATAGTTTGCAAGAGGAGTTAAAATGCGATTTAAACGTTGGCAGTGATGATGACGATCTGATCACGCTTAATCTGGAGCCGGTGCCTCTAAACGATCAGGAAGAATTAGCTCCGGAGAACGAGGAAGAAAGAAACGTTTTTGAGTCGTTTGAGTCGCTTCTAAATTCCTAAAGTATTTTCAATGTGATTCTCGAATAATTCTATTCTGTGTACTGTATGCTGCGCTTATAGCACTGCTTACTTGGCAGCAGTGGCGGCGAGTGCACACCACTGCGGTGATACAAAAGTGTTTGTAGCCATGACCGATTGCTCGCAAATTTTCACCTGCCTCGTGCTTANTTAAGATGCCTATTTTACTATACAATAGGAATTTAACCGTCAACACTGCTCGGGTAATGTTTTGACGTCACACGCGTGCGTTGCTTTCGTTGTCGCTGCGATTTTTCCGCTAGGTGACGGTCAATCGTGCCTGATTTTCTGTTTATTGGTTCCGATATTTTGCAATATAGTTCTGTTTGCCTTTTACTGTGTGGCGCTGGTCACGTCGGCAAGCTGTGCTGTGGCGAGGATTGCATTTTGGATGGCAGATAGAACCGCTCGAAGAATGAGCCAGCCTTTGGCTTGGCCGAGGCAGTAGTAACCAGAATGCATTTGGTATGGCTGTTCGGCTAAAATTACGTGACCAAATCTTTCTGTCATTCGTTTAGCTTCGGCCCCAACCTACATGCCATCCCAAATGCATTCTTGTTGCCAACGCAGTTGCGGAGATGTGGTCAGCGGGGTCCGCAACCACGAGGTCGCGCTAATTCGCCAACGGAGACTCGGATTGCGCAATCAGTTGTTAATTGCAGCAGAAGTACCGTCGTGTCTGTTAGCCAGCAACAACGTACCTGTCAAACAGTTCGATGGCAGCATCATAATGCGGGATGGGCGTAAGGCCGTTTAAACGGTGGTGCCTGGCTTGGCTTGGTCACCCACAGATCCACACAGTTGACCCAGTGCTCTGCTTCTTTTAGTTATTTTCACTTTGTACGCCTTGCATTCACAGATGTACGTTGACGAAGTGACTGGAGAAACGATGCCGGTAAGTGAATCATTGCAACCACGTTGCTAGAGTAGTACGTTAAGTAACCCCAGGAGTTCGAATGATCGACCTCACAGTTACTGCCAAAATGAGTGCGAGTGCATCAACTTCTGCGCGCGTTAAACAATCGTTAACTGTCGCGTATTCCAAGGAACGTGACAGGAAATGCGGGACACAACCATAGCGTGAAAAGCAAGAAATTTTATAAACCCAAGGAGACCCCTACAGTTGTACGTATTGCTAAGTCGACTTGTTCAGACGAAATTTCAAGCCACACGTAAGCTCATCACCTATAAATGTGAAGCTCAGTCGGTCTGCAATTGACGGAAGAAACACCACGCGGACCTGTGGTCCATTTAACACCTGATGTTATGATGCTATTTCGCTATAGATCAGTTGAACGTTCTTGGTTATATGCTTAGCATGACAACCGTGCGGATTTTAGTTGTGAGGTATGTTGGCGGATGTTAGACATGTTATTTAACAATGCTTTCGCACATATCTGAATTTCGTACCAAATTGTGTACTGTCTCTAGGAGTCGGCTAATCTCCTTTGCTGGCATAGCACACCGATGTATTAATGTATTTCCGCTTAAATTCACTATCCGCCTCGATAAATGCACTATTATAGCAAGACGTGGCGAATGGTCAAACGCCTCAGCCCATTAAGTTCATCTGTTAGTCACCTTATTACATCTCATTTAGATCTGGTTCCCGCCGACACCTCCGCACGACGAAGAAGATCGCTATTTTGATGAGTGCCAGTTTCTTCTGTACGTTCCAATTCCTATGACAGAAGAGCAACTCCCGCCTGTGTCTGTCAGACAAGAGAGGAAGCGAGCCAAGCACGAGTCACCCCAGAGTAAGGTTTTTGTTCATTTGGGTACATTAAACACGCGAGCACAGAAAAACCTAGTAAGAACTTTTATTATGCAAATATTCGGGTTAACACCGTAGCCATGTCTTGTGCTGTGCTATTCGTACTGTCTCAATAAATGCACGGCAGCATACTAATTAATTTAATAAACAGCTGGTTGTGGATAGTTGAAGCACCAACAATTGGTAAGTTGTGGTATCTTAGTTTTCCTCATTTGCGCAGGTCAGCAAAGCCCGAAGAAGAAATGTCGTTGGGAGGTGAATGTCCCAAAATCTTTGTTTCATCGTCCACCATTGATGCTGAAGAAAAAAGATGCGAAGTCCAGTAAGTTCCGACCAATGCTGAAGACCAAGCATGTCGTCACATCGACTCCTACCAAGGCCTCTGTCACAGGTAAACTTTTTTTCGTCTTTCCATGCTTCCCGTGTTTTGTTCTAGTATTCGATGCCAGTCGCTATTGTAAGACTGTTAACATGTACGTTCATTCGTGCATTTTGCGACGCAAACCACCAAGTAACGAAAATGAAATAAAACGAGAACGCCAAACGGCAGAAATGATAATGATATGTTATAAAACAATTGGTACGAACTTCGCAAAGGTGTGTCAAAAAAAGTCGTACGCTCAGTGACAACGAGGTGTTTTCAGGGGCGTCAGTTCCTTCAACGTCTCCCAAGGAGACCAGTAGCGAGGTTCCTGCCCCTGATGGTAGAACACCTGTTGAGATTGCCTCAGCTCCTGATTGGATCATCAATGAGGACTGGGCGCTACTGCAGGTCAGTGCACATGACGTATCGGTGGCTCGTTCTCTGGCTTTGGAAAGGCTAAAGTTTCAACTGGAAGAGTTCTGCTTATGAGATTTAACGTCTGGCTAGCCTTGTATCCGATGATCTCAATGTGCAAAGGTTGTAACTCCTGATGCATTATTAGTTCTTAATGATGCAGGCTGTTCAGCAAGTTCTCGACATGCCTCTTTCGCTGGTAACGATGATGCCAGCCCACACCCCGAATTGGAATCTTGTTTCTGACGTAGTCAACGTGATCGCTAGTTGCTACCGATCGCCGACCCAGTGCAAGCAACGCTTCGAAAGCGTCATTGTCCAGCGCGAAGACGGAAAACAGTCTGTTATCGCTGAACCACTCACTCCGAAAAAGAAGATAAAAGGTGGAATTAGATTTGCGCCGACGGATACTAACAAACAACCTTTTTAGCTGTAATTTTATGTACTTGTCCCAAGTGATTACGATTTTTGATTTCTTGGCTATAATTCTTTACAGGCTTGAAGATTCCTCCTAAAACAAGGGTGACAAAGACACAAAAGACCAATGTCCTGTATGCAAGCGATTCCAACAATCAATTTACGTCTGTTTACTCCGGCAGGTATCGTTGTTGTGCATTTGCATCATTCGAAAACAAATCAGTGTTGTTAGTGTTACAACTGATGAGCTCCGAAACTTGCTCCACGCAGTTACCTCACCGCTGTGGGAGGCGGCGACGTGTGTAGATAACCGTCATTCTTCGTGCTTTTTCAAACCTCTTTCTTTTGCAGGTTTGACTCTTGTAAAACCATCTGTAACAAGCGCAACCCACCATCGAAAAGTTCAAGCAGCGGAGGTCAAATCCAACGAAACCCCAAGCACACAAATATGCTTCACGACTACGGGATCACTTACGATAAGCCGATGCACCCGTTGCAAGTGCGTTCGCTTCTCGTGGTTGATTCTTTTGTTTAATACATGTCAAGAACGGAATGTTGTTGTTCTGCGGAATATTTCCAGTTATTTCCGACTGCATACAAAATTCTGACTCAAACATAGACGAATATTCATGTTTCGAAAACGTTGCTCGAATGATCATAGCCCAAGAGTACCCAAGAGTAAAGAATAGTTTGTTTAAAATCTCGTGTGTGTATCACTTTGAACCTTCACGCAATGTATCGAGTGCAGTGATGGTAGCGGTAGTTTCCTTTGCGGAAGAACACGACTACAACACTTCCCTATCGACAGGTCGCAGCTGCTCGCGCCAAGCGGCTGGCCAACCAGAAGAAAACTACGGAACAGACGACGCAGGCTGCCACTATCCAACATACTCAGGGCAATCTGACTCCTGCCATGCCCTCAGCTGCAGTGGCCGTGCCGCAGCAAGTCGCCAACACATTGGTGGTTCCAAACAGCGGTCAACTGCTGGGAAAAACATTGCAAGGCATGTCTGAAGTGTTGTGTGGATGTCGTTATCTCGGCTGGTTATGCGCTTGATGTTGCACGTAGTTTCTGTCGCAGTGACGCCGTGCTAGGTGCTCCTCTTGCTTGTGCAGTTACTACACCTGGAATTAGTGGACAACTGACTGCCATTCCACTGTCAGGTGGAGGCAGCAACATCGTTGTGAACTCGTTCGCACGTCGCGTCGGTCAGCAGCAAGCAGCGAACACACTCACCATTCCGGCCTCAGCTGCGAAACAACTACAAGGAAAGGTTGGTGTGATGCGTCAAAGCAATTCATCAAGTGTCACTGTCATAGTACTTTGAAAACGTGTTTTCAACGTATTGTTAACAAACCAAGCAAAATGGCTCACCTTTAATGAAGTACATAAATCGTTTCTCTCAGCTTCAGATCCAGCAGAGCTCTTCATCTCTTCCATCAATGTCTCTGACTTTCGCTTCTGGAGCCCATTCCTCTCTGGTCACGAATACTACCGCTGTGGCAAGTGCGAATGTCATGGCTACTAGACCGACCATCACATATCCGCAAAGAAGTAGGTGGTGTAATGCATTTATACGCAATGTTGCGTGTCCAGAGGCTGAGTGTTCGAGTGCTGTTTCTTTCATGGCCGATACACTGTCCTGCAATCTTCATAGTTTGACGAAATACTAAGACAATTGTCTTTGCGTGACCTGATTAGTACAGGGTGTCCATGAAGTCTCTTTGAGGCAGATGATGAGATATAGCAGAGGATTGTTTTATATTAATCGATATTTAATAAAGTTTATAATGACATCAAAATTTTGTGTTTCAGATAAAATCTAAATTTGTACGTGTTTCATGAATGAGTTACATGAACCCCTATAAAATTGCTACTCAAGAAAAGGCGCTATGTGTATCCTGGTTTAGGTAAGGGACATAACTGACTTGAGGCAAAGAATTTCTAATGCCACCGTTAATGAGGCTATGCTACGAACATGGCAGGGAATTGAGTACCGTCTTGATATGCTTCGTGCAACTAATGGTGCCCATGTAGAAGTGCATTAAATGTGGAAATAAAACTTTAATAAACACTGATTAACATAAAACAATCCTCTTTGCGATATCTCATCATTTGACGTTGTAATAAATTTTTTAAATTTTAGAGACTTTGTGGACACCCTGTATTTCCTATAGCAAGGGTCTCAAATGGACTCAGTCCGGGAGCCACATTTTCCCACGTGATCATTACTCGTGAACCACCTTTACAGAATACAAGCCAAAAAATTTTCTAGGATACGAATAGTGCTTTTTGTGGCGACGAGAATGCTGCGCGCGTCTGACGCATGCCTTTCTCTGCCCTATTTTTTGAGAAGACGAATCCAAAGTGCATTAGTATTTTTCCAAAAAGCATTAGTATTTTTATTTTTAAAAATATACTTGTTTTTATACACTTTGTTCGCGACACACCGGTTGAGAATCTCTGACGTATAGTACGAATGCGCACCAGTATCAGCGGCGTGTAGTAGCTCGAGACGTAATAAGCACCTTGTGTTGTACTGCGCACGACATATCACCACTCATTGATTGCCCCCCGTATCATCACACTGCCCCGGTGTATTGTTTCTCCTGCCTTTTGTGGATTCACATGTGTATTATGTACATCGTCTTAATCTTATCTCACTGCTTCAGGTGGAAACTTGGTGCAGAAGCTGACGTCCGTGCAACAAATCCGCCAAGTAACCAAGCAACAGACAGTGCCGACCACCCCTGTTAAGCAACAGGTTGTATATATCAGCAGTGCGCTTGTCGCTTATTTCACAGAGGCACACCCAGCCAGCCACACTCTGCATGTTTTAACTCCTACATCTGTTTTGTCGTTAGGTCAAGCAACTGCGCGTGACGCAGCAGCAACAAGCCTCACCAGACGACATCGCCAACGCTATTGTGTCCGGGGCTGCGTCCAACACTATCTTCACTGGCAAGAAAGTCCAGGTAAGTGACCGCTCGTATCGAGTTCTTGACAAATGAACGCATTCGCGGCATTTAAATTATTATTATCGGCAGGTGACAAAGGTTCCTCCGCGGGCGGTCACTCAACAGGAGCTGGAGATGTTGATGAAGCAACGAACGCAACGAACCCAGCAAGTAAGCAATAAGTCTTCTGTAGCGTTAAATTGGTGAGTGCTCGGTTGGAAAAGTGAAATCAACTTCTATTTTTTTTCAAGAAGACCGTTTTTGCGAGAAATGTGTGTTTTTATTATGCACTGTTCATTCTCACTGTCCCAGGTACACATCGCCCCCATCCAAGCGCAAGTTCAAGCTCAGCGGGTTCGCACTTTGGCAGCACAACAAGCAAACGAACAGATCAGCACCAGTAAACCTCTGCCCATTACTGTGCCGGTCACCAACCTCGTATCAGGTGGGTGCTGGCAAATAACGGGTATTGATTGTCCTGTTTCTCTGGCTGTATTGTGCCATACTGATGCTGTGCGAACGCAATTGAACCATGTAGGCCTAAACCGGAAGTATATTTTGTCGCAAGGAGCTCTGGCTGCAAATGTTTGCGTTTTCGCTTTGTTTGTTTTGACGACACATTCCAAAACAAGTCAACTAACTCTTCGGTTAAGCTGATGTTACACTGAAGTGTGTTGTTATTTAAACCCACGTGCCTGCTGCTTCATTGCCAGACACAATTTTATTAACTCTTTTTTGCAGCCGTCAGTTTGACCGGATTAAATGTCGCCAGCTCTGCTCAGGCCAAGCCTGTAATCGTCACTCCAGGGCAGGTACGTCCATACCCGCAAGTCTTTGGGTATTTACAGTGTTGAGTTCGCGTGTGTTTCAGCCATAAATGATTCTTTGCCTGCGATTGCCCAGCTGGTTAAAATAAATTTAATCTCGAGAAAAAGTTTGCATAGATCATTAAAGTGGGCTTGCAAGAACCTTCAAATACATCCAGGCACATAGATAGCCAATGAATAAAAGTGTATTTTGACATTCCTTTTGATAGACAGTGTACTGACGTAATAGCGTTCCTATCGAACTGTCTTGGGCTCTTTAGTCCAGCCACATTGCGTGTGGTGCATAGAAGAGGAAGATGATTATCGTAGTTTAGGCAGTCGGAATACACTTACAACAACGAAATTTATAGTTCGTTTTTTATTAAATTTTAGACAACCCTTACCCAATCCCAACAGCTCTACATTCAGCAACAATTGTTCAAAAAGCAGCAGCAACAACTGCAGCAATCACGACAGGTTCGTTTTGCAAGTGTTCGTCATTTCATCAAGATGGATATTCTGTTATTTATAGACCAGCCGGGCAAAATGATGATTGATTCACGATGGTCTTCTTACTGCAAATGATGACATGTGTATTAGCTCTAACTGATTGCCCGTGGAACGCTTTGCGTTTTTTAAAATTTAGGACAGGTAACTCCGGATGAATGCGAAGTTTCGAAACTGAAAAAGTACAATTCCCTTTTGTAACTGAACTTACTGATAATTCAAAACTGTTATGCACGCGCATTTCAAATGAACCAGCGGTGTCGTTTTAGGTGCTTGCGTCCAAACAAAAGGCTGTCTACGCCACTGTTGCCTCACACCAGCTAGCAACGAGCGGCACATCCACCACTGTCAAGATGACGCCGTCAATACCGACGCAGATGCTCAATCAGCTGGTTGTTGCCCAGCAACAACAGAAGCAGAGACGAACGATGGCTACCTCTAAGGTTCGGCATATTAAAGTAGTAAACCAACTCGATCGCTAAAGCTTTGTGAAGGTTGTATCAGTATATGCGCTAATGTAATGCTGATGCTGTGAAGCACTGAGGGTGTTTAGGAAGTGGCCACTTGCATCCACCAATAAAAACCACCGTCATTGCTTTGGACGAATATTTCATCGCACATGTCCTGGCCCCAAAAGTGGGGCACCAACTCCCCATCAGGTAAATGCAAACTGAACCTGTGCCTGCCGGAGATGGTTAGGGAATCAGGTTCTCGCGTCCTGATGACCGAATGGGCTCCTGTAACTACAGCTCCAGCATTTTCCCCATGATAATGCCACCTTTCGGCCACTGGTTTGAGCACATTATAGAAAATGCAGTAAGCCATACACAAGTAACAGCAAAAGTTAACTGCTATTTCCTCTTGGTTCATTTGGCACTGTGCGTACGTACATGTTTATTTTCATTGACCGTGCGCGATTTCGATTGTACTGTTTTTGTTTAAATGTATTTTTATCTCTTGAACGTGAAGACCTACGAAAAGTCTAGTTGACTGACGTAATCGCACGGTTCCCTCATCCCACGTCGTGACGCATTTCTCCACCTATTGCCATTTGAGGATTGTTTTTCACAAATAAAATTTATCACCAAATCTTGTAGAACCAACTAACAGAATTCGTTGACTGTATCGCTCGCGGAAGTGGTAAAGGCATTGTTAACAGGGCTTGCGAAGGGCCAAGCAAGTAGCGAAGTGTATCTGACATGATGTGCAGCGTGCTTAAATCTTGGTTTTGATTTATTACTAGGTGCAACAGCCAGTAACTTTGACGGTGACGAAGCTTTTGCAGGCTCAGTCAACGCCCATCAGCAACACTGCTATCCGACACACTTTAGTTCCTCAAAGCAGCCAGGTAATTTCAGACTAGCAATATTTTCTAATTAAACAATGTTAAAATGGTGAACAAAATCGCTCCCATACAAATACAATTTGTTTGTGCTGAGCTGGAAAAAAGGTAAAGTCACTTATTGCCAGGTGGCGGTAAAACCCGGAAGTCACGGTCAGTTGTCAACCGATGCAGTGAATGTTGGTTACACTGTTTTTACCATTTAAACCGCTGAGGAAAACGATTAAATGCCAACAATTACCCGAGATCTATGTGTCCTTAGGACGGGCGCCTAACAACTGTACTATGTCTGTGGTTCACAGGTTCACTTAATTCGCATCTTATTCACCTCACGTCTTGCGTTTTTCAGCAACTCAACCAACAAGTGGGACAAATGCAATTGTCCGGAGCGGGCACTATGGTTACGGCCGGCAACGTTGCCAGGCAACAGCAACGAATGATGACAGCGCAAAGGCAGCAGATACAGGCACCACGGGTATGTAGCGTTCTGACAAACTTTTCACCGTTTATAAAAGTGACAAGAATGATGAAACTATACACGACGGTCTTCTGATTTTGTATGTGACGACTTGTGTTATACTTTAAAACTGACTATGCCTGAAGGCGGCTGTTTTGGCGTATTCGTTCACAAGCAGGGTTAACTATGCTTTACCTACTGCACAAATTTCACAGGGCCGGCAGCTTTCGGTGTCAGGAAGTCAGACGGCCCCTCAGCAGATGATCGTCGCGTCAGCACCGGGTGCCATGCAACGTCCCGTGATTGCGATCAGCAATCCTCCCTCGTCGGTGCAGGTGCACTCGCAGATTATGACGCAACAGGTAATTCGTACCTGTGCAGATTAGTGGGTAAAATGTCAGCAGTTCCTAANTTTTGACAACAAAAGTGCGTTGGTTGTCAAGTAATTCAATTCAGAACATAGCAAAGTGTTTTTGCGCCGGAATAGTACCAGTTACTTNACATCTATCTTGGTTGGAGGGTCGTGAGTGAAAGGGGTGTTTCTCATTCGTACGTAGTCTTCTACATCCGCTTTTTCCGATCTTTTGACACATTGGAAATAGATGTCAGATTTAGAATAATAATTTTAAATACACGCCTAGGCAGGGGTGTAGTGGGGTGGGAACACGTTCTCACATCTTGTTTTCATTTGTAGTGTAATGGAAGTGCTTTATCAAATCTGATCTAAAAATTAGTTTGAAGATGTGTTAAATTGTTAGATTTTGTGGGTGCGTTCCCACACTTTTTTATCGTTACACCCAGCCAGGGTTCCCACGCGGTATTGGAAGTACTAAAAAAGTATTGAATTGTAAAATCGGTTTTAAGACCTTAAAAGTGCTGAATTTGGCCAAAATTTACATAAACTATTGGAAAGTATGGAAGTTCCAAATTCAACCATTTGTTTATTCAAATTTTGTTCTTGCCGTTGATGACAGTTTTGCAGGTGTCCTTTGCGTTGTGTTCCATGAATAAAATCGTGGAAAATTGATGATAAGTTATGGTATTTTTCATTTAGTATTGCAAAAGCATGGAAAAAGATTGAAAAAATAGGGACACCCAGTTCACCCTGCCTCTAGGCTAAAAAGTGTTTGTCGTGCACGAGATGTGGGGCGATTAAAAATCATTGGGGTCCAAAATGGATCCATTCGCCGCCACAC
>JGI24022J15233_10009967_pt1 | contig 10743 bp, 5 predicted proteins | sample Ectturendosymbi2_FD_15233 | JGI IMG/M metagenome (IMG submission 15233)
CAGAGAGGTTACGACTTTTTACTGCAATTCATAATAATAGGCCAATAGCGTATGGGGGGCCCCACGTGAAATTTTGGGTGGGCCTCACTTACCCTTGCCACGGCACTGTCAAAGGTGATGATACTTACCTAGCAGGCGGAATAGACACCCTGACAAGATCGTATTATCTGATTATTGGCTGTGAAATGACTCCTTCCTATTGACAGCCCTTGCAAACAATCTATGTTCCTTGGCACTTCACTAAAAGACCTGTTCTACGTGTCCGTGAGCAGTTTGGATCTGACGGTAGCTTCGAACAATGACATATAACACAATGAAAACGACATATTTTATGTTCAGCTAAACAGCACATCCACTAGTAGACAGGTCTGCGGATATTTCGCAAACTCTTTCTCAGATGTTCTGACATGGGATGTCACGATGCACGGTCGCATCGTTTTGACATTGCAACGGCGCCATCACAAACTTACATCCCAAGAAGCTATCAGGATTTTGAACTCCATTTGTTGCTTGGTACGAAGTTCTTTTCCGTCGATGCTGCAATAAGACCAAAGTATCGCCCGAAGACAGACGTTGAAACATGAATGCACTTAGTGGTTCCAAACATAACCCACCGTTTCGATGTGCTGATATCACAAGCAAGTTAATGAATCGCAACATGTGAATATTTTCAATCTTCATTCGTTCGACTTTTAAAGTAATTTTTCTACAGGTGTTGGGTCTGACACTCTTGCAACTTCTTTTAAGGGCATAAACTTTAACGTGCTTGCATTTGATGAACACATTTCCTAATCTATTTATGGGTCACAAAAGATAAAATGCTTTGAAAAAACATTTGCAAGCACGATTTATCAACATTGTTAACGTCGATGCCTTCGGAAATAGTTGACTTCTGCATTCAATCTTCTCTGAAAGAAAAAATTACTTTGAAACACTAAAGTCTGCTGTTCTGTATTGTGCACATTAGCATATTTCCATGAAAAATTCACGTACCGGCAAGGTTTGGGGTCATTCCTTTCGATACACTACGCAGGNTTTTTCCAGGGTCAGATTTTCGTCCAAAGGACTGAGTGGTAAAAGTTGTTTTTAAACGCGATTAATGTTTTCAAAAGGTTTCAATTATTTTGATTCAAAAATGTTAGAAAACATTTCAGGCTTTTAGCGCCATTAGGGTCACGAAAACTTGTTTAATCATTTTAGAGAGGAATATTTATCCTTTCATGAAAGTACACCGTTTGGCTGGCAATGGTTCAGTAAAATGTTGGCTGACCAAATCTCTACCAAAGAGCAAGTGTTTGTTTGTCTTTCCACACCCGAAGACTTTTAATCGCTTTTAAGTAAGTGGGAAATTTGACCGCAGTTTTGAAATGTGATTGATTGCGCTCTGCCGCTCAAGCCATGAAAAATGCGTTGCCCTACGCAAAGCAGTAACTAGCAATGCAGGAACTCTTAACCGGTTTTCTTGTGACGGAAATTTTCTTGACAGCCACGGAAACTGCCACAATTGTTTGCTGCCTTCGTTATTTACATTTAAGGACATGTCATGAACTGCCCTTGACAACTTTTGATTAAGCAGGGTAACACAAAGCACAAGTACACAGAAAGCAGGAGAAATAGAATTGTAACCAACAGCTCAATATATCCCACCAGCAACAAAAAAGACCTTTTGTCTCATATTGAATGGGCGCGAACGTGGCTGCTGTGATTTCAGTGACTCGGATTTAAGGTACTTCTTGGACGTCCGTGCCCCACGAATATTTGAAACAAGCGCTGATGATGCCTCTACGCAGCAGGCGAAATATATGACCTCATAAGATCGTAGTGTCTGATTCTTGACTGTGGGAAAATTTCTTTTTCATTCTTTTTCACAGACAATGTTTTTTCACAGACAATAGAACAGAGTTGCCAATACCAGACCAAAACCGTCTCTTCCCGATTCGAAATTTCCTGTCAAAACCTGCACTGGGAATTTAGCAATGATGATTAAGTAAGCAGCCAATAATGCACAGTAAGAAAACTATAANTTTCTTAAACTGGGGTAGGAGTAATTTTGGTGGCCAAGCTTTCAAATTAAGGTGACGGCAATTTGAGTGATCCCGCATCAACGCAAAAAATGTAAGATCCTCTGATTTCGTGCGAAAAAAGTTGTCGTAAATGATGCAAAGGGCAAATAAAGGCAGAAATTTTCTCATCCATTTCCACCGTTTTCTTTCGTCATCGTCACTTCTTCCTGTTGTCTGCAGCGAAAGTACTTTTCCGGTGTCAAGCGAACTTTCTGACCTCTGCAAAATTGCTAACCTGTTATTGTTTGTCAGTTAATTTGCTTCTCAGAGTAAAGGAATAAACTTTGGCGATAATTTTTTGATGTGTGTTGTGTAAAATAAAAGTTTTGGTTACGTGTCAGATATCCACAACAAGCTGCACTACGGGAATAACAATAACCACTGAAAAATATTGGACTTATTTTTAGACCTCAATTATTTTTCATTTTTTAACCCTAACCCGATACTCTTACCTAAACACCAAACCCTAAGCCCTAATNATCAGTTTTCTCAACGTATTTGATATGCATAATATTACTCTGTGCATGCACACATGGCGTGAAGTCAGAAATTTCGCTTGACACCGGCGCAATCAAGAAACAAACCCCGGGACACGACCCAAAAACCGGGACGGTTTTGGCCAAGCAAGAACGCATGGTCATCCTTCCTATGCATAAAAGCATTCTGCCATTAGTTGGAAATGGATGCACTATAAGTGCACGAAATACTGACGCATCGCTAAATTGGTTTTAAACTGTACCAAGTGTCTTTGTTCGAGGTGTAAGCCTGGTGAAATAAGTTAGACCAAAAACAAGCGAACACGTATTTGGTAACAGCAGATTTCATTCTGGATTGCCACGAGGGGCATTTTAAAGATTTTTGAAGCGCTTAGAAGTTTCTAAACTCCGAGCTATAACCTCGACGCGGTTTTCGTTCCCAGTAAGGTTCGACACAAATACTTCTAAAGCACTGCAGCATGTTTTCAAGCGTTATTCGTACGTCATAGTTGCTCGTGTGACAACGCACTCCGCGGTGGTCTTATTTAACAATCGCTGGCAGAAGCATGCTTTCTTGACCCGGAAAGATTTTTTGCATAAAAATGACTGCTTCTTTCGGAAATAAAAAGTGCACGCAGCAGTCTGCTGACTGTTTGGAGTATGCCAGTCCATTTGATATAATCATTTACCAACTTTTCTTATTTGTGAAAAAGCAAGTTCCAATGAAACAATGAAACCCTCTCGCCTGAAAAGCCATTTATAGATTTGGAAATAAAAACATTGTAGAAAGCAGACAGCGATGTGGGTTATTTCAAAATCTTGAACAGTTTTTCCTGCAAACCTCTGAGCGTTGTTGCAGTTTTCAGAGAAGGTGACAAGCTTAAGGAGTCAAGGCTCGTAGCCACGTATGGAGCAGTAAAAAATTGCTACTAACGGTCCTCGCAACTTCGACTTAAAATTTGTGTTGCAGCGTAGGATTACCTTTAAGGCAAGGAAAGCAAACTACATATTTCAATAGGAAACAGCTGTGGAAGACAAAAATGGTGGTTTTGGAACTTTTGTAAGTGATATATGCAGTCGTGTATAAAGTACATGTTGCTCCAATAAACGACGGTGTACGTACATCACGAAGAGACTACACCTTTGTTTTCAGCAGTTTTTGTTTATCAATACCGACAGCAAAGTGCATTGTGTGCTATCTTTCCGTTTGCCGAAAGTATATTTGTGCGATACACAAAACATTAAATTGTTAAGCTGATGAAGCCTATAAGTGCACATGACCCAGTCACTTTTTTTGGCTACAAAATTTCTGACGACATTGCAGTATTCTAAGTGGACTTTAGATCTAAGGGGATGGCCAGATAATTAGAGAACTTGCAAGGGGATATATGGATAAAAAAAGAAGAAGAACACTGGTTTAGACCTTCCTCCAGACTATAACGCGTCCATGGACTTAGCTGGTAAATGCACTGAAAGGGTTGCACACTACCAGTGGCGTACGCAGAAAATTTTCATGNGNGGGGGTTCATTCAGTGGCAGATAGTGGTCATTTGTATTTGATATGCGCTGTTTGTGACGTCACAATTTGACGTCATATTCATGTTTTCAAGCGAAGTTTGTTGACATAATAGGCATATTCTTCTACACACACTCACGTTATTTTTGTAAAAAATCAAGCCCTATATACTCGCCTTATAATAAAGTTTTTGTAAAATAGCAAGCTCAAGGGGGTGGGGTTTAAGCCCAAAACCCACCCCTTGCGTACGCCCTTGCACACTACCGAGGTTGTTTGCGTTGACTAAATCCTCGTTAGCGTCTTTACTACCCTAAAATGCTTGACAATTACTGCTTCGTTTGTAAATTTCATGAAAAGCTTCTAGGAGCCTGTCAAGTAACATAAAACAATTAAATTTTTAAAACACTTAAAAACGCATAAACGCTTTGTTGATTGAAGAGTTTCACTAATCACTGATTCTGAATCCATAAAACACTCGAAACATATAACGTCAGAAACTTTCAAAACCCGACCTAGAAAAGTGAGATTGCGTTCAGGTCTGGATCGTTCGCAGTTGCTGTGCGGCGTTCGCCAGGCCTAACAAAAAACAGGTATTTTTAGCTTCGGAATCGTAAATTCATTGTCTATGTGTTTATTCTGATTAATGCAGTAAGAAACAAATTGCTTGTTTCTGACTAACCAGCGAGCATCTGAGCAGCATCACTTCGCTGTCCTCACCCTGGTGTAGGAAAAGTGAACTTTAATTCGTGTCTGGGTTTTTACCGCACTCTGCTAAAATTGCCCGCAGCAAGTCTACAGTGCCGCTTAGCGTTCGCATGCCGAATGTACAGCAGGACACCAACATGTTGATATTTTAGTAGCATTCATCGTTCATCAAAACTCTCTTCGCATTTATGTCGTCACAGTTCGATCAATTAAGTCAATCAGACCTCATACCATCCAGACAAAGTATAATCGAGCGTAATTCGCCAAAGATTGGATTTTGATGACATGAAACAAAGTGTACTTCTGCAATAACAAATCAAATTATGATTTTGTTGAAATTTTCTTCCAGTTTCATTTTATTTCGCGAAAAAATGAGCAACTTTCTTCTGTCGGGAAAACTTTTTTTACTTATAGCTAAGGTGTAGTTAAGTAAAATAGTCACATTCAACCGCTGACCAGAACGTGGAGGAAATTGTATGAAATACGAAACGCAGCTTCGAATAGGCTGAACCTAGTTAAGACGGGGATTCGAGGTATCTGCTTCCAATCATGGGCGTCGGAAGTGGGGGGCTGGGTACCTTTCCCACCAGGATATTGAAATTTGATATTTTCTCATCAAAGGTTTAGCAAAAAAAGATTGTTTTCTTAGTTTTGAGTGGTTAAAATTGAATTTTTGCCACTTTTAGCCCCCCTGCAAAAATCTTCTTGGCCGCCCTTGGGAAATCCACTACTGGACCCGTCCTGGAAAAAAAGCCTTCCGAAGCCCATGCCACCCATGCTGTGCTTTCGTTCCTTTGCGAGGATTTTAATTGCACGTATCGACGTTCAAGTGACAAAGTACCACAAGGGGAAAACTGCCAAATCTGCTTGCAAAACATTTACTAGAAAAGTAAAGAAAAAGATAAAGAGCTGCGAGCAGATTTAGCTGCGTTTCCCTTGTGGTACTTTATCACTTGAAGGCTGAGCTTAGTTAAGAAATACTTTCTGAAATCAAAACAGCAGAAACATGTTCTTTAACAACGAACGAAGGTAGAGAAATACCATTGAATCATTCTTGAAACAAGTGAGAAATTCAGTTTATTGACTCATGAAAACATTTCTTGTTTCCGTGGTGGTAGCGCTTGCGGTAGAAGCTAAACACGCGAGCCAGATGCTTTCTGCAGGGCTTATGGGCAAGATCACTTTCAGTAGATTTGTTTGTTTTGCAAAAATTGTGCGTTTTGGGCGTGTTTGGTTCCCCCACAAGAGTTGGCCTTTCGGTTTTCGCCTATGTTGATATGGCCGCACACGCGTTTGACTCGATGTGATTGCTGTCATGCATCGATGAGCAGGAGCTTCGCGTTGCACTTGACAACCGACCTGAGAATGAACAAAAACACGTCTCCTATCTCGTTTCGCTTCACAGCGAGGCGATAACGTTGGCAAAAGGAGTGCGTTTGTTGGCTTTGCAACAGCTATCTAAACTGTCTTCTTAGAAATTGTCCGCACAAATGTCAAGTGTTGATAACCAATCAGTTTGGTGGACATATTTCGAAACTTTTGTGCGCCCATTCGCGTTTGTGACAGACTCAACTGCAGAGGCCAATGCAGATTACAGAACAGTGCTGTTTTTTGCTTACGATGTCAGTTGGTTAGAAGTTTGTTTGTATTTTGAAAAAAATGGTAGAATAAAAAACATTTCAAGATCACTACGCTACAGAAGAACGTTTTTTTTGTATGACTTTTTAGTAACTTGCGAAAGACGAGTTCGCGAAAATGGAGGACAAGATGGTTTCAGAACGTCTTGCCAAACTACTGTAGATCGCCGTGTGTACCCAGCGTCACATGCCCTGTACGTGCCACTCTGACTGTCGCATGTGGGAGCTCCACGCAGTTTGTAGCGTTGCACACTGCATGAGACGCTGGTCATCAAACTTGGAACAGTGGCAACCATTTTCTTATGTCATGTGAGTTGCACGTGGTGCAGTAGCTGCTGCAACGGTGATGAGACGTTCGTTCTGACGTCGTAAGCCGTTGTTTTGATCTCGGGCGCGACGTCATTCATGAACAAACCCGTTTCAAGAGAGCTGTGAAACGTGGTGTGCACAGTTTGCAAAAAGAAATATATTTTAAAGCAGCGTTTGGAAATTAATAGTCGATGAGGCAAACGAAAATACTCACAAAAGAATAAGATGTTAACTGCTCGATGAAAAGCTTGGGGTAAAAATGCAATGTAAACAAGAAGTAAATGAAAAAAAGCTTGCAATCAAATTTTACGAAACCCGAAATTCTTAGTGAATCGCCCGAAGTTCTTGTTCATTTCTTGGCAGGTTTCATTTGCAAGTAGTGCGACCTTTTGTTTAAACAGGCGTTCGTTTTGAACGAGAACGCTGATATAAATAATACAGTTTCAGCAGGGGCGTAACGAGGTTAGATGGCGCCCGGGGCAAGAAGCAAGTTTGGCGCTCAATGTTCGAAACTGAGATCTTTCGGAAGAAAATCTGCTGTTGAAGAAAGTACTGTTTGCATTAATTTATACAAACAATTCACCCATATGCTTCCTACCGGACAGCTGTCGGTTAGAATCCAATGCGACCGGCTAGCCAGAAAGCTTACCCATAACGGCATGAAAACATAACGGTAGCAAGATCATATGAGGGGCCACAAAGATTTTGTCCAATGATTTACGTTTTTACTCAAGTTTTTCTCATTTATAACACGACGTTTGCCCTGTTTTTAATGAACAGGTTTTGTCGGTATTCTTGCATTTTTTCGCTAAGCTTTGCAAAGAATTGAAGGCTCAAAGTTTGCTGCGAACTTTCGACTGCCTGGCGTGGTATGACTTTGCGATGATTCGGTCTTGCACTTATCCACACACCAGCAACCAACTCTACACAAAGGTGACGCAGTCGCATCAATCAGCAGATTGCTGTTATTATTACAGGATATGTGTGCAAGTCCGAATCAACGCAAAGTTATGAAGGCAGAGCAGGGCAGATGGGTGCGCCGAAAGCTCGCAGCAGACCTAGCTAGAGCCTTCGATTCTCGACGACGAGGACATCCCTGACATCTGACGAGGACATCCCTGCTTGCTGCATCCCTGCTTGAGGACATCCCTGCTTGCTCAGGTTTCCAGACATGTTTGAAACGTGCTGAAACAGGAGAAAAACTCGCAAAACTGGATAGGCAAGAGAAAAGCTTAAAACTCCAACTGGCTACGTTAATAGCCCAGTCGCGGTCAGTTGCGGTGCCAGCCCAAAAATTTAGATGATCGAAAAATTTTGGGGGTCAAAATGTTTGATTTTCGGCGAATACCGCTATTTTGTTTGGAAAAACGCCTCTCAAGGCACAAAATGACTATATTTTCTAAAGATTTTGGGGTGCATGGCCCCTTTGGCCCCCACTGACTACGCCTATGGTCGCGGTGGCCAGCGGTTCTCAGCTGAGCGAGCCAACAAAAAGAGACGCCAAAAAAAAGATTCGCTTGGCTCATTGCCGGGTTGCTTGAAGCTAGCCGGTCATATTTTGTGTCAGTTTTGCTTTTCGACTTTGGTGAGACCAGCGTTATGGTCGAAAGTTGTGTTTGAAACGACAGCTCGCGTGTTTTCTCAGAATTGTGCTGTAGTTATTCATCATTTTATTCGCAAGTTATTGCTTGCATTTTTTTTGCTGCACGGGAATAGTGTTGTAACAAGTGTTACGGGTAAGCGATCAATAGTGTTCAGGATGTGTCTGTAACCCTGTGGTTCTGCCTCCAACGCTGTTGTGAAACGTTCTCTTGTGTCTGTTTTAACAACCTGCGTTGTGCAGACATTGTGTGCTTGTACTATGGACTTCGTGTCTGACTACAAATTAAATTAAAAATTAAATTTTAGGGACTGAATGCGTAAATACATGAAATCGACTACCTATTAAAACAAATCGCTGATTTATTTGACTGCGTCGCCTTCGTGGTGACTTTTTGCTTTACAGAGTGAATGCGAAAGCGTTCTACCAAAAATCAGCTTCAAGGGAAGACTGGAAAATAGCGGAAATGAGTCAAAGCACTACTAATCAATGCCCACGCATTGGGTTCATCCGCTGACGCAGTGAAGCGATTCAGCTTTGTTATCATGCGTAGTCGCCGAAGCGTTACTGCATTGTATTGAATAATCTACCGAAACACTCCACTCCTAAGTCCACTTATCGAATTTCGCGTCAAGTGAGCTGTGCTTTCGTTGTAGCACGACGACGACAGTTGTTCAGTCTCAGCGTGTTCCCAGCGCGGAAGGAAACCTTAGAGCAATCACCGTAACAGCAACCAGCGACTTGGCACCACGTTCAATAGGCTGCGATTTCTGTTGTGAGGCAGCCGCCAACCGAATCAGTAAGGAAATGCAGAGCATAGACTGAAGTGGTTGCCGTGCAAGTGTGTGCCTCAGGCATAGGGCGATCTCTTTGCTACGAAAGCTTGAGCCCAACTCTCTTAAAAACTGTGGCGAAAAGCAAAAGTACAAACTGTGATGTGTAGACGCTATACATGGCTATATGCTGACTTGAAAAATGGCAAATAAGTTATCGTATGAAGCGGTACGCCATCAGTTGCTGAATGTTAGCCTGACTAAGGTACAGTACTTGCCGATAACGTTTCAGCATAGCAGCAATATCTAGAACAGTTTCTTTCAGGTATTAATGGTGCCTGTAGTAGTAGATAGGTGTGTTACACACAAAATATAATAAATTAGTTCGCTGCCATCTTTAATCTCATCAATCTTGCGTTCTTTCCAAAGCTTGTAGCCAAACAATGTAGGCTATTAGTTTTTTCCTCGACTGGTCCAGCAAATCTTGTAGCTTCTTCATGTAAACGTACATCTGCATCAAAATCTCCCTGTTGTGGTCGTTGCGCGAACTTTGCTAAACACAAGAACGTAAATATATTCTCAATCTTTTTCAGTGATGTACCCTTTGGGCAGTGTCTTATCTATCAAGTACCCTTTGACTGTAATCCTGAGCACAATAAATAGAAATGTACCTGTGATTATTGTACTTTTACGTGAAAATTCCATTATGAAAAATATTCGTGTACCCCTTCGAGCACATTGCGTAGCCCAAGGGGCACGCGCATCCCCATTTGAGAATCACTGTTCTGGAATGTAAACGCCATATAGATTGCCTGTTAGCTTGGTGATATACGGCAAAGAATCGAAAAAGTAAAAATTATTCAGGTAATGCTTCTTTCTGCGAAAGATACGCGGTTACCACGTTAAAGTCTGTTGTTACAAGAATTTAGAGTTGTCTTTATCAATAATTCATGTACCGTATTTCTGTGTCGATTGATTCTGATGACACAAGCGTATCGATCTAGCGAATGTCCGAGAGATTATGCCCTGCTTATGCTAGAACTAAACATCCTGCCTGCTCTGTGGCGGCGGGAAACAGGATCTGTGCAATACAAGTGGTAATTGTAAAGGCGCGTGTTTAAGTTTCAAAACAGACTTAACAGACCAGTTCGTAGCAGGCCAGTTCACAACAGATCATGTTCATATCAGGCCAATTCGTAAGGGACTACGTTCATAACCAGGCACGGAATATTGGCGGGGGAAAAAGAGGTAAAAAAGGCCCTGTTAAGAAGTTGCTAGCAGTACAAAATCGTCCGTAAAAAGCAAACGGTTGATTGGGCAGCTCCTAACAGATAATAGTGATACCCTCGTTGACTCGATTATTACCGTCTCGTTTCTACAGTAATAAATGGTTTCAATGTTTTGTTTTGCGCTAATTGTTTTCTAACAAGTTAGATTGCTTAATCATGAGAGTTTTATAATTGTGGGCTCCTGCAAGTTGCGGTTTTGTGCAATGATACATAACCCTTTAACGACCGCGCGCGCCAATAGATTGACGCGTGCTTTTTTGGTTATAACTAGGGCAAGTTTTTGCAACTTTTTTTTACAGCTTCCTAAATACTCAAAATACATGCAGTTCAATGTTTTGAGCTGCTTCCAGGGTTGTTATATTGCAACTTTTTGCA
>JGI24022J15233_10009969_pt1 | contig 10742 bp, 10 predicted proteins | sample Ectturendosymbi2_FD_15233 | JGI IMG/M metagenome (IMG submission 15233)
CTGATGCCTACATCGTAGGCGAAATATATACTCTGTAAGATCTTAAAGTGTCTGATTCTTTGCTGAGAAAGGATTTCTTTCCATAGACATGAACATCAGTGTTTATTTTCAATTTACCACAAAACATTGCTGTAAAAGCAGGCAAGTACCTGGTGATGAAACCAGCTCTATTCTGCCCCATTTTGGCGCTTGTGTAATTTCATAAAATATTCTCCCGGAGTCATCGCTGGCAGATAAATGCTGACTTGTAATTTTAGCGATGCTCCCCTCCTCCACAGTTAGCCCTGTCGACAAATATTCTGTCAGAAACTAAAAAGCAACTGCATCGAAAAACTGTTTCTATGAAAAATCTTACCATTGTTTGTCAAAATTATAGGGGGAATTCTGTCTTCATTGACATGAATATCAAATCGCAGGTTGGATGGACCTTCTATGACGTCAAACATGAAGAAAACATCACCCCCACCTTCAGCCATGGGATGGTAATATCGAAAATAACCTAAAACATTAGAAATATTTGCTTGCATAAAGAAGTTTGAAAATCTGTCATGTTATTCAATCCCCACAGGAAAATATCGACTCTCAAAATGGCTTTTAAGCCATTCCTCCCACGAGCCGGAAGTTTTGCCTGGGGGGTGAAACCCTGAATAATACCAACTGGTTCACAGTTATTGTTTGGTCACCAAATGCTTAGTGACGTTTTGACGGTCACAGAGAGTCAATTAATCACGACTGAACGCCAAGCACGGCATAGGCGCAGGGGGAGCCCTCCCTGCACCACTACCTCTTACGCCGATGACACAATGCAACAATGGTCGCGGTATGCCTGCATTTAGAGAAGTGAATAACTTAATAAGCAGGTTCATATCAAAGGTGTATTGGCAATCCTGCATTTTAGAGTGAAAACCACTGTACTCCAAATTATGTCCAATCACTAACCGGGCTTTAACATTAACAACAACCATTGAACGAGCGTCATAATCACACTCACTGAAAATATCCAATTAATGGAGGACTCACCATTGTCAATATCACGCTGAGTGAACTTGTGTCTTGAGCTCGAAGACACGTTTAAAACTTGGTTGTTCTTGGCCAATTGCAACTGACCAACGTTGGGGTCACGGGTCACTGCGTACGAAATGACCTGACCTGGACTGGTGACCCGAAGCTGATCGGGACCAATGATTGTTACGGAACCTTCAACGAAACAAAATCGCTCCGGTTGGTCAACATCCAATTAAGCTCCAACCACCTCTGCACCACTCCCGTTATTGCAACACACATCAGCTCAGGATCAGAAAGAAACAAATCAAACTAATATTTTAAACTGTCCATGATGAAAACTGCCAATACTGATGCAGTTCTATATACTGGTCGCTCAGCAAACGCTCAAGAAAGTCCCCTGGTGAGAACCACGAGGAAAAAGAAAAAAGTCAATCCTACATTTCAAGTAGGTGAAGAATTTTGCAGACAAAACAAAGTGGAAATCTGAAGTAGAAAATTGATCTTTTCTAACTTTTTTCAAAACACTACATGTCGGTATGTCATTCATTTCAGCTTACATTTATAGAATTTCTAATGCTAGTTTCATGAAATTGGTGCACAGCAGGCAGGCAACTACGCTGAATATAAGAAACACTTCCGTTGCTGCAGACACACAGCCCTGATAGAAATAAAATGTTTCAATCACACAACTTAATTTCCAACCTCGTTCGACTGTTATTCCAGTGTTGGCCTCCATCACAAATCTGTGAGCGACCAGCTCGGCCTCCCCCCTATCATCCAGGAGCTTCTCCCCCCCATCATCCAGGGGTTCATAGGTGGGTGGGTTAAGAATTTTTACGTTCCCCGGACGAACCTGCGAAAAACAAATCCTTTAATTTCTTTTTTATTAATGTTTTAACTTTAAGGTAGGGACAATGGACATACTTACCGGTACCTTGCCGATGAAAGTTGTCTAATTATTAGAATGCAATTTCTGAAATAACTTACATCAAACATCAACTGGCCTTCCTCTACGTTGTATCCATCACTCAGAGTGAAGTCAAGCGTGTCACGCCGCCGCCGATTCACGGTTACGTCACGAGCAGCAACGGATTCGTAGCAAATTTTATGGTCGAGAATATCCTGAATGAAAAGCGCATATTTGATGTCAAGCACAGCTAGAGATGTTTTGCAAGCGAACAGATATCTTGTGATATTCACGACCATCTCCACTAACGTCAGGGTCGTAACAAAGTTAGATGGCGCCCGGGGCAAGAAGCAAGTTTGGCGCCCCATGTTCGAACCTGAGCTCTTTCGGAAGCAGATTAACTGTATTGAAGAAAGTAATTGGGACTTTTCGGCGCCCCCGCAGTGATTTAGCGCCCCCATAGTGACTCGGCGCCCGGGGAATTGCGCCCCCTTGCCCCGTCCTCGCTACACCCCTGATTAACGTACTTGTTGCATTTGTAGTCGTGACAACGAAGACAACCACGAAACAAGCACTGATGCGTGACGCGACGCGAGGTGTCATTAACAGACTTCTTCCCGCACACCGAAAGAGACAAGCTCCTGTCTGATCTAAGTGAATTGTAACAGGACCTTGATAGTTTTGTCGAAAAAATATCTGTTATGAGTGGAAATTACACGCAAACGAAATATTTCGATGTCAATTTTCGGTCGAATTAAGATCATCGCTCGAACTGTGATTTGTTGACATGCGTTTCTTATTGCTTGTGTGGTTTGTAATGTAGCTCGTGACATGAAAAGACAACTGAACCACTTATCTGGTCATTATCTCAGGTCTGGTTTGTTTTGTATTCTCATATCTCATATTACATGACTTATTGAAGTATTTCGTTCTGCTCGGGCACTTCAACTCGATAATGTACAAGGTATTCTGGCGTCCTTGCTGCAAAGTTCACTTTTATCAAACTTATTGTCATATTGATCCAATGTGGCCAGACTTGGCGACGTCATTATTTATTTGTTTCTCGCAGTGCGCTGGTCTTGTTTACATCTCTGCCCTGCGGCCAGACACAACACAGTCACCAGAACCGCACCTGATATGTGAATGATGATCCGACGCGGACTTCTGACCTGCTTGATTTCTTCACCATTCCCGACTTCTCTGCAATAAACGTCACAGTAGTCAGAACAACACACAATGAAGAACATCACACACATGCACACATGCAGCTGACGAAGAACACACGCGTGGGTGAAACCAACACGGTAGCACCGCTGCATGCCGCTGCGATGAGTTACAAGCAGACCGATTAATAAAATGTCTGGGGGAGTGGGAGGCTGCGAAGGGCCAGGGGTCATTTGGATTGCAGGTCAATGAACCACGTGAAATATTACATGTTAAGTTTCATCTCGAATTGAGAGGATCGCTGGTGCTGCTTTCATGATCGCACTTTAGAAGGAAATCGTTGTATGGCCTTTTAATCTTGATCAACTCGTACATACCATTATAAAAAAAGGTTGATTGATCTTTGGCGAAGGCTTGCTACAAATGAAAGTAATTCTGGGTCTGCACAGATGATAGCGGGTTTCGTGAAAAGGAAATTTTATTTGATTTGGGATTCAATAAGTTTTTATACTTTCTACTCTCACCATCTTATAGTCAAAACTAATTAGACTGCAGCGCAAATATTTTTGTACCCAACGCTTCAAAATCAAGTTGCTCAGCCATTAATATCGTAGCTGATATCACGCTTTCTGAACACATTTGAAATAAACCGAGGACAGCATTTTAACCACGTTTCAACAAAACATCCATCAAGGCATTGAGCAAACTTTGCAGTGACGTATCATCGAAATGTTCTGCATCGTCTGTTGTTCAACAAGTTCATAAAAATCACTTCAGAACAAACGACAAACCTTTCATTTCCATGCTTGATACATCCCACTGGGTGGGCATATCAATTCCAGGAGTTTCATCAAACTTCATGAGTCTTCCGTAATTTAACTGAGACACAATAGTAAATACGAGTAGACGATTAGGTGTGTCAGGGTCTGTAACAGACACGGATCCGTTCTGAATGATGATTGCCTGTCCGTTTCTACACTCGATAACATTTGTTCTCAGTCGAGGTTGATTGCCACGTTGGATGGGTGTCTGCAAATATATTCAATTGATGAGATTGAGCTTTGAGCCTTTACATAATTTAAGGTCTAGCATCATACATTATTTCTATAAACTAATTATAACCCAAATGTCAGGGTCAACTATTTCATTGTTAGTACAAAACGACGCAAAATACAGATTTTTAACGAAAAAGTGGTGATCACAAAAATATTTGCAAATCAACATAATGTTGAACACCTGTATAGTTATATTTAATCTGTATGTTGTAGATGTGGTGTAGCCATCAGTAACTTGGAATGTGAAATAATCCTCTGTTTCGTCAAATTGACGCTCGCGTGTTTGAACGTAGAAAATCCCACCATCGAGCAAATGCCTGACAGTGAACCAGAACTCGTCTTCGTCCTCTTCTGATGGTTCAACTGGATAGACAAGTTATTCTTTATGAAAATGAAACACAAGCGATTAACAACTATTTTATTCACTTAAAACCCGCAAACAATACAGTATTATTACGTTTCTACATACGTGAGATTTTCATCGTTATTCAAAAAACACGAAATGTTGGCTTTATCACAGGCATCACTGAAACAGACAGCAAGTTTTGGTAAAGTGCTTCATCATAACGTAATTAAACATTTTGTGCAGGTACTTGTAGGACACTATCGACAGCTGGAAGTTTAATTAATACGAATGTCAAAGAGTAAAAAAAGCAATTTCATAGGTAATGCCCTAGAATTTAAAAATTTTGACAAACATCAGAAACCTCCAATGCAGAAGCTTTATATGGGTTGGCGAATGAAGCTAAGGGAGGTCAAAAACATCCCAAACCTTCGAACATTACACACTTCCCAACCAAAAGTAGAATAAAATCTCCTAACTGCCCGTTTCTTTGCAAAATAGATTCACAGTTTTTGATAAAATCACGAAAACCTTTGCATGTTGAACGACTAACGATTTCAAATGAAACGATACAATGAAGGCCAACCTTTCAAAATTACAGCGAAGCCGTGGAACTGGTAGTTAGTGAGGCTGGCCGGGCCTGCAGTTGAAGCTAATAAGCAACACTGCCTACGTCACAATCCCGGTCATCGCACAGGGTTGGATAATTCCTGAGCGAGGCCGAAGCTCAAGTCTGGGTTGTGCCGTGTTCAGCTATCGGCGGCAGATTTATGACGCTCTTGCGACCGAAGCAGGTTAACAGCGAGACTTAATTTCAAGCTTAATGAAAGTTTCATCAGCATTACACTTCGTTCGCACGACAATGTGTGAAAATGTAGAGAAGACAGATGTTTTGAAACCTGAAACCTTCTAACATTGGCGGTGGATCTCAGCCGCAGCAGTGTGTACAAGCTAAACTTGTATCGAAAATATCAGCAACTCAGTTGAATTGTGCATGCCGCGAAACGTATACGATTGTATCAATACAACTAAGAATTGGATGCAGCAATGAAGAATTTATTTCTTCATTATTTCTCTCAATTGTCTTTTAGAAAGTTGATGTTGTTGGAAAGTTTGAACCTTGAACAAACAAAACAAAAAAAAAACAAATTACTTTCAGCGAGAGTGTTGAGCATGTGTCCCAGCGATGGTCTGCGGATTAATCTGACGATCAGATCTCTCTCTTCACTGTCCGCATCAACCACAACAAGCTCGCGAGGGGTCAACATCGCTTCCTGGCCTCCCTGGACCTGCATTGGAACCAACGCTCAAAAGTCCTACGCGGCCACAGTTAAAGGAAGTCTTTCACTGTGAAGTGATATCGAAGCCCACGCAGTGCACCGACACATTTCATTTTAAAGGCAGGAAAAAGGCAAAGCTGCAAATTACAACAACGAACGTGTTGCAAAATTTTATGCAAATTATCATAACTATTTACTTAATCATTCGTCACAACGATTAAAGTCAGAATTTAGTCGGACTTCATGATTTTTAACGTTGCCAAACAAACAAATTGTAGAACTGTGATTTTCTCGACCCAGTTCTCAATTGTGGGAATAGCTAATTTGCATCACCGGTAGAATTAAAGCTGTTCGTGCTGAGTACGGGCCTGGTTTTAGTTCATTTATAGTCTACTTTGTCTGTTGAAGAAGAAGAGCAGCAACACTATCGAGCTGTATTTTTTGTGTTTGGTGGTCAATTAGCATGCGACTGCGACGAGACATTGGCGGGTTTCATGCTGTTTAATTCACACCAAATGTTTAGCGTCTCCATCGCAAATCTGACTGGATTTCTCGAATTTATGCCAGCATTTATGCACATGGGTGTGCAAAAGACTAGCTATATTTCCTAGGTGTGCTGAAATCATTTTATTGTGTGCATGCTGCGGGATAGCAAAACGAACAGCCACAGCGTCTGTGAGTTTTTATTGTTCCTGCGAAGAAACTAGACTCCAGCGTGCGCAGTGTTGCTTGCAATGCTTGGTGAACACAGACGTGGTCAGTCCGAATACTTTAGCAGCTAGAGTGTTTGAAAAGAGTATTCAGACTAACACTACGACTATGTTCATCAAGCATTGTAAGTAACACAACGCATGGACACGCAAAACAAGATTCCATCCATTACAGGATCAGCGAATCTTGCAAAACATATTCGAATTAGTAGCGCAATTTAATGGTATGACCGAGAATAACGCGTGCTTACAACAAGAGGTTCGCCAACAAATATGGATGGTGGTTTGTGAGGAGCTGGTTTGATGGTGATGGTTAAAACTTGATCTGGCAAACGATCGCCAGACGGAATACTGACGTGAAAGTGGACCATGTCGACCAGTGCTTCGGCGCCAACACCAGCGAGACTCCGGAAGCTGTAAAAGAAGTTACACGTTCATTGCAAATAAGTGTTCGCTTCACTTTCCAAACGCTGGTCATACAACCATGACATGCAACTGAAGTCATCAGGTGACGAACCTAACCCTTCCTTTGTCAATATCATCTTGTGTAAACGTTGATCCCGGTACACATGGTCCATTCATCTCCAGCAGACCGTGAGTGGGAACTGACTCAAGCTGGTAGACAATCTGCAGCAGAAAAAAACTGAGGTTTGTCACTGTGCTACAGCATACTTGCGAAAATATAAAAGAAATATAAAGCATATAAAAATTAAGTTTTCGACTCACATATTTTGCAGAGTATTCTTGGCTCTCATAAGCAAGGTTTTCTCTGGTCAATGTTGAAACACTCCCTTCCACCGTGGCAAGCGATAGTTCGCTCTGAGGCTCGGGGAAAAGGATATCGCTTTCCTCTTTTTTCAAAGATACCTGAACAAATGATTCCATCAGTGACTAAGTGTGAAGTGACCCAACAAATACGTAACATTATACGCACTTGGCCTAAGAAACCATTGATTGTATAGACTACTGTTGTTTGCTTTAACTCGAATCACAAGTTTCTTGATTAAAAAGTTGTTACCAAGGCCGACCTACCGTGGTAATTGCACGAACACGAAACTCATCAAAAGCAATTAACATAAGCAGCTCAGGGCAGCTTGTCTTACAAGTTACGCAAAGTAGTCCTACACACCATACACACGAACCTGTATAACTTTCGTGACAGTGTAGGTTCCATCAGTGACACTGACTTGGAGTTGGTCGGTGATTTGTTCTTCGTCTCCGTCGTGAACGTATTGGAGCGAATCACTCCTCAGCTGAAGAAGACGATCACGTTACTTGGAGCGACCAAGATGGTGGGTTTCAATCACTTCTATTTTGGGTTTAGGCAATAGACATTTTCTATGACACTATCCCAGAGTTTGGAATCGAAAATTCAAGTCTGGAATCGAAATTTTCGAATATCCACTGTCAGCTGTGTTGGATGTTGTGCATCGTATTCAAAAACAACTCCAACTGCTGGTTGGTGGTGTGGTGTTGGGATGTGATGAGCATACTGGCAGGGAGCACCTCAACACCGACCGCACTGACCAGTCTGGTCTATCGCAGCAAATACGTGAGAACTTATAAAAGGCGGCATTTTCTTCTACTGTATGTCGAATAGCGGTCAGGGCTGAAGCTAGATTCAAAGCAAAAGAACCATTTCCTGCGGAATGCAGGCCACACAACGAAAAAGTGAGAGGTCATTGAAGGTCATGCTAACTATTGGGTGAGATTTGAAAAAATGTGTCAAGTACAAAGCAGAGCAAGGAAATGACATGAAACGACGAACTGCGTAAGATCACGTGTCAAGACCACGTGTTGTCTGCGAAGCGAATGTCCGAGTACGTACCGTTTCAAAGCAAACACGCGGTGAAAGGTCAAACAACCTTCTGCGCATTAACAATAGACATTTCATCGCGGGTTTCCACTATTTCAGATCAAAAAAACGCAAAAACAGCAAGAATGTCAGGCCTTGAAGTGCTAAAACTTGCTTGTTTGGTGATAGAATTAGGCAAATGTATGAGGTTGCAGAAAAGACATTTCTCTTCATAGAGTTGGATAGCAGAGGCTAGTTGGCGCGCAACTGAAGCCAGGACATAGTTTATCCACCTCTGTGTTTTGAAAAAAGCACCATTGGCGAGCGTACCTCGTCATAAGTGAATGCGTCTTCTTCCTGCAACACCATCCCTGTCCCATCAATGTTTCTGACCACTGTACCATGACGAGGGGCTTTAACCAGCGTGAATATAAGGTTATGTGATGGAGTATCAGGGTCATGAACTCCCAACTGCTGCGTGCCTGCAAAAATGATCAAATGAAAACTACTCGCAGCAGGGCAGCACGAATGTTTCAACAAAAACCACATACCTATGGTTGTGCTTTCTCCAGCGTGAACTTCAATATAAGGTGATTGGTTGATAAAAGCTGGTGGATCTGATTCCCCGGATGTCAGTGTGATGGTGAAGTTAGCTGATGGTGAAGTGTGTTCGCCATCCGAAACCGTAAACCCAAACTCAAACTCTGGGATGGTTGGCCTGAAAAATAAGACCAAAAAATTTTACCGGTAGTGGTAATACGTTCTATACCAGTGGTTCCCAAACTGGGGGTAATATGCAATTCTTCGGGGGGTAACGAGGAACGAAAACCACAATGTTGTTCTGTATTATAACTGGTTGCTTTTTTTACGACGCGAAATATTAAGGGTAATAAGACATAATCGCTACCTTGATTTGGGTAAAGACTCAAGTAAGTTTGGGAACCACTGATCTAAACGGTAACATGACGCTGGTAAAGGGCGTAAAACAGCTGGAGATGAAACAATAAATGAGAATATAAAAGCTATTAACAAAAAGTTAACGACAATCTATAAACAGCTGATAGACAAGTGCTAATTTCTGATTCTGGTCACTTTGCTTGATGAGTCTTTCTTTGAATGATACTCTTTGTTCCCTAAACTTCCCACACACACTACCTTGGTACTAATCAACGAAGATCAGAATTAACATCGTGTACAGTCATTATTTCAAGTCATACCTTTCAGAAGCAAATGCTTGATATCTGCTTTGTTCATCCCTCTGATAATCAAGATCGCCATATGACAGATCATAGGTCACACTCAGTATTCCACCAATCGGAGGACGGTACATGATCTTATTAGCATCAACATCTGCTTGTGTAAACACTGTGATTGGAACGTGAGGGTGATCGGCGTGCTCCAGCGCCCCATACGATGGTGGCAACGACCTTGAAAGTTGACACATGTTAAACTACCAAGCACTAATTTTAAGAACCTGACTGTGAGTGATTTTCAGCTTACTAGCTTATTCCGAGTCACAACGATGACAAAAATGTGATAGTAACAAATAATAAAACTGGCCACATTCGTTGGCAGCAGGACGACATTCAGAAAATGGCGACGGAGCTATTTCAACAAACCGTAAACAGATGTGAGCGAAAAGTACCTGGTGATGTTGAAAACTAGGTCTCTGTCTGGAGTGTCATCATCAGTGTAATGAAGATAGCCACTATGGAGGACAGTCATCCTCCCTTCATGCGCAAACATTCGAAGGGGAGACGCAAGACCTCTTGCAAGATGAGGTCGGGCTTCGTTTTTCTTCACCACTGCTATCGTGAGCTCGTCCCTGGCGATCGACTTCACTGGATCCAAGCTCTCGTCAAAAACCTGGATTTTTTAAAGGTGTTGCTTTGTAACTGATTTAACGCGCACGTGGACGCTTCATGCTTCATACAAATTGATTTTATCGCGACCAACTGTAAAATTAAAAACTTCTCAGCTTGCAACTGCATTGCTTCAAAATCACGGCAACATGTATCTGTGATTCATCGTTAATCTGTCACACATCAGATAAAATACGAACAATGCTCTTTGTAGTGTCCATTGTGACGTCACATGAGACATTTCAACTTACTCCTGCTATAACTGGCTGAGGTTGTCCGTCCAGTGGGTTGAGCACAGTGTTGCCAGATGGTTATAAAAACCTGCTAAATCGTGTCACGAAAAACTGCCAGATCCTGCTAAAAACCATGTAACAGATTTTCAGCTAAAATCTGCTAAAAATAGTTAAACTCTGCTGAAAAACTGCTATTTTTGAGGTGTTTAAAATAAACTTGTAAACAGTGGCGTAACTAGAGGTTTGAGCCAGGGGGGGAAAGTTTAGCTCATGCCCACTGGTCACCGTTGGGGGGCCCACTAACCAAAACTCAGAAAAAGGTTAAGAAATGATAGTGAATCGCTGGATGTCGTAGATGTCCACACTAGATAAAAAAAAAAAAAAAAAA
>JGI24022J15233_10009970_pt1 | contig 10742 bp, 8 predicted proteins | sample Ectturendosymbi2_FD_15233 | JGI IMG/M metagenome (IMG submission 15233)
CAATTCACCGGGCGCGAAATCACTATGGGGGAGCCGAATCGCTGCAGGGGCGCCCAATTACTGCGGAAGGCGCCGAAAAGTCCCAGCAATGTCACAAGCGCTTTCTTCAATAAAGTAAATTTGCTTCCGAAAGACCTCAGTTTCGACTATGGCGGCGCCAAACTTGCTTTTTGACCCGGGTGCCATCTAACCTCGTTACGCCCCTGGTGAGGAGAAACAAAACTGCTGATCTTTATTGTAAATAACTATATGAACGCCTAAACGGGGAAAAATGAGGGGGACCAAGAGCCGCAGGGCCGAATCATAGGGGGAGCCTATAGGGTCCCAACAATTGCGCGTGTACTTTCGTCAATACAGTACATTTACTCTCAAAAGACCTTACGCTCGGACATGGTCGCGCCAAAAACTTGTTTCTTGCCCCGGGAGCCTTCTACCCTCGTTACGCCCCTGCTCTTTACCATGTGTTTTGACAACGATATAATTAATTTAATTTGTGAAAAAAGTGAATTGTACTCCAGGCAAAAAATTGCTCAAGCTTCCATTTGAACCCTACATCTTTAAACAGGTTTGTTGGGATTTTACTTCTCTTAGGATTTCACTCACTTCCAGAGGAGGACCTCCACTGGTCAACCTCTGCTGGGTGCTGATGCTCAAGTACTAGCTGTGGTTTGAGCATGTCAAGGGCAAGGTTTAGAGATACTAAAAGGTATCTGCATCTTGCTGGCAACACAGCTTTCCCGCCAGGTGATAAAATGGCGGAGCTAAAACTTTTTTCAATCTTACATTAGCGAGGTTTCAGCATTTTGGTGTGTTTTCAAAGTTTCTCATACTTTTTCGTCACTTTTGGACAGGTCACGAATATAGCAGACATACCTTTTCATCTAACCCGCGGGTAACGCTTGTGTGTTACTTGCGAACTGTATATTTCGTTAATGAAACGACGCTTGCATGCTCTAGGAACATCAGAAATTACCTAAATGGCTTAAGTCATATAACGAAAATCGCGGCCAATGAAAATGATATCAACGACATATCGATTTCATTGGCCGTGATTTTCATTATAAGGCTATTTAGTACTTCCCCTTTTCGTGCACCAGAATGAAGTCATGATACGAAGAATTGTTTAAATAGCGATGACGCTTAAGGTTATAAGGTCAATCGTTGTTTTAGGTGGCTAGCAATGCTTTAAAACGGTGGTGGTGCTGATGTTTTATGACCTTCCCCATTACTGTACATTATTCTGGTGACATATTTCTCCGCAGAAAGTCCCTGGCCCTGGTGCCTACGCTCCAACAATTCAGTCGCCGCAGCCAAGCACCTTAATGAAGATGGGCAGAATGCACGGGTTGTTTTTCAGGAATGCTTTTGAAGTTTGATACTTCTTCTGCACCGGATATTACGTAGCACACTTGATCAAATAAGAGTATTATTGGTTCATGCGAAAAATAAATACAGCATTAAACACGTTTACGCCTCGTTTCTGCGTCTTTCTACAATGACGTCATAAACGTGCTGAGCAACATTTAACGATGTTTTTTCATTATAATAAATCACCAACAGAGTAACAAGCCATCCATCATGCAAGCTCGTTTTACTGGCGTAAGCTTCTCGCTTTGTTGATAAGTTGATCAATTGGCGAAAAATGGTGCACTGTGATCCTGCTTCCGTGTATTGTTAATTTCAACTGGATGCCAAACATCTGTGCCGTTTTCACAGACACGGAACAGTGCCCATGTCTAGCGAATAAATTTCAACACCAAAAATTATACCTGATATAGTGTGACATTGGTTCTGCAGTGTGGTGTGGGAAAAGCGATCCCTCGAACCAGGTTTCACAGAAGTCACGGTAACGAACACAAAGGGAAGTGATCAGCGCTGAATTAAGAGCCCATTCTTGTATTAACCGTCATGTAACAGAGCCGTACAATTATTTTTGGGAATAACTATTAATTCCACAATTGACTGCGTCAAAAGCGTTGTCTGGCTTTGTACTCAAGAAGGTTTTCTAACACATTCTTTCAGAAATAAATCATTCTCTCAACCGATGCATTCTGTGGAAGTTCACAACAAAGATGCAAGACTTGTGCTAAGCTCCGTTTTTCTTCCGGCAATACTAGCCAGTTCGGAACAACAGGAAATTCTCCAATTAACGACAAAGTTCTTTCATGTCTACTACAGACTGGAGATGTTACAAACGTAGCTTCAGCAGGGGACATGGATATTTTTGTTATCTTGATCGAAAACGGTTTTGCGATTCGATTCTGCAGCAACGTCGGAAAGGGCAAATTTTAAATATTCTTCAGCCATGGAAACAGCAATCGCATTTCTTGTGGTGGTCCCGAACATTTTATAAAAATGCTACTCTCCGTCCTAATGATCTTTGATTTGCAATGGCTGCCCCTAGGCTTCCAACGATTATAAACAGAAACTTATTTTTGTGATACCTTATAAAATAACATTTAGTCTATCAGAACCGATTTTATTTTAGTTTGACAACCATTAGCACCATTGATAGCTTTGTGACGTAAAATTTGTGTTTCAGCTTGGAAACGTTCTTTAGTAAAGGAACTAGAGTTAACGTATCATTTTGTCACGCAACACTGCTTTCAGAAAACCACTAATTTTTACAGAAAACTACTAAATGTGTTATACAGTGTGTACAAGGTTTACTTCCTTTTTTCAAGTACAGCTTTTTCAAATGCTTCCTGCATCGGAAAAAGGTTATACGACCATGCACTGCTACGTATAACTTTGAAATCAATAACCGAGCTTCGAAATGAATGGCTAACTGGTTGCAGTGTTTTGATGCAGCACGAAATCCATGCTAGACAGAAATGTTGCGCTCTCTAGTAGCGAAAAACGCTATGTTGAACAAAAGCAGATAATCAACCCTTGTAAAAATTTATACCTGGTTTTTCGCAAATTTAGCTCTTGTTTCTTGTAAAAAGTGGTTTGGGCTTTACAGATAATTTTCCTCTAGTCGATACCTTGGGAAAGACATAAGAAGATAGCCGTTTCGTTTCGTCAAGCACTGTATGACTAAAACGTGCTCTCCGAGACCGGTGTAATCTCTTCAGCCAATTCCCTGCGCAGCAGGCATGGTAGAAACACAACAGCATTTTGCAATGTATTAAGGTGAACAAATCTTTCAGCAACCAATACGAAATTCAGCAAAAATGAGATGCACAATTTATAAATAAGAAAACACCAGAAATGGTGGCACAGTGTTGAAACGAACGCTTTGTGATCAGTGCTGGACGTCTACAGCAGGCATGTGTTCACAAGCGCACAGTGAAGGCTGCCCGGTGCAACAGATGAATTTGCACTGTATATCTAGAGAACATGCCAACCGGATTGTTGTGAGATACGTTACAAAAAGTGGTTTAAGATGAGAACTGCTTAAAAGTACCGTTTCTGAATCAAATATTCGCATGAACCAAAAAACTTCATCTTTCACTGACAAGACCGGCGTTGGGTATAAATACATCGTTTTCGAAACGTAGACAGTCCGGGGTGCTGCGGTGAGATTTTTATTTGCATCGTAAGGAATGTACTATTAGAGGTCATCCTGCAATTGCCACAGGTCAATTCTATCAAAACTTTATCCCTCTTTACCGCAATAGAACCTTGAAAAGCACAAAAATGCAAACCAATGTCAATAACACAGCTCAGAAACTGGGAAAGATCCAAATAACTGGGCCGCTTTATGCCAACTGCTGCGCGAAACTAAGGGTGATTTCCAATGACTTCAAATTTACGGGGTTTAACTTTCTTGCTAACATCGAAAGTTTTAGCACCGTGTTCAACAACCGAAACTAATTTTTTTTGCTTATTCCAAGAGGCTGAATTTTAACAAGCTACAACTTTCCAACAAGCTCATCGATCTGAAGTAATTAATCCAAAGAAAACGTTTTAAATGGTAAAAAGGTATTAAACTCCGACCTTCGCGTCACGCAACGGGGGCTGCCCTGACAACGGTAAACCATGGCTAGTTCGAGTAGTCACCTCTCCATCGGATAAGATGTCAGCGCTATGCCAACTAGAGTTATCCTGAGGTTTTCGGGGGCTTTCATGCGGTTCGCTGTTTCCCGTAGTTTTACTCTTGCGAGTTCGTCGTCTGCTTTTACCAGAGAGATCGAACTGCGAGCCGCTGTTCCACCACCAAGCCTTAAGTTTCCTTTTCGATCGAAGTCGATTTTCTCGAGTTGCTAGGCAGTAAATCCAGGGCGATATTAACGAGTTGAGCGTTATGCATAAGCGGTCGAGTCGGAACATGATGCAAATCCTGTTGAAAGAGTTAAGAATTAATTGGGTAGAAGAATCTGCCTGAAGGCATGCAGACTACTTTGACTGAACGAGTTGTTGCTGAGAAAACCAGGAAAGTACACTATCTTGGCCAAGACAAAAACGACTTCATCTGTTCAAAAATATCTATGAGACAAAACGAAAACATGAGTGTTTCCATAAAATTTTTATTTTGATGTCAACACTTGCGAACTGCAAGATTGTGACAAGCGCATCGTAGTCCGCGTTTTCTTGGAAGCCCACGAATCCAAAATCGAAGATTCTTGAAATGGTCCTCTGAAACCAAAAATGGCCTCTAAAGGTAAAAACGATGGGTGTGAAATTTTGAAATTGGCCATTTCAACCAAAAAAGTTATCAGGTCAAAAACAATGTAAATAGCCTTAATTTAGTTCCAACAAAAAATTTCGGGCAGCATCACATGGGTGAATTACCGAGGAATTTGGGCAGAGATCTTTTCTAGTCATGTCTTTCCACATATGAGACAAGGTTGAAGAAGATGTCCAAAGTATGTGCGAAAACGAATCGTCATACCAGGCAGTGGCGTATCTAGGGTATGGCGGCCATGGCTCGTGTCATGGGGACACCACTTTGACGGGGGCGCAAAAAATTGCTTGGCAAATATTAATATTTGTGACTTGCAATTTCTTAAACCTCTATTTTGCACCGCGCACAACCATTAACTCCACAGCTGCATCAACACAGCGCCCTTATCTAGAGTGTACTAAGTCGGGCATGTTGCGCCCGTACCACCAAACATTATGACAAACTGTGGTATAGAGACACAACACGAACGGTCAGACATTGTGTCAGTACAAGAACGATCGCTTGCCATTTCAACAAGACCTCACCCTTCTCACGCTATACCACGTTTCCAAACTTCGGCCAGCGGGCCAAATCTCTCCCGCGAAGACATTTCATCTGACCGCACATAAATTTTGTCAATAATGAAAAAATAATATATTCACGAGACATTTGTTGATTTGGTAGAATTTAACATATAAGTAAGATGTCCATCCCTCGAACAATTGTGTAGTAACTTGTGTAGCCCTCTGGCTAAAAAGTTTGGAGATCCTGCTGCACTGTACGAAAGGCTCAGTCAGTCCGTGTTGCTGCGTTGCAGGCAAGAGGATATTAGTCAGAACGTAGTTGTGACCAGTTTAGTCCGTGGATATGAGAATCTGACTGTTATGCAAATAACCGCTGTTAAGCACCCAGCCACGTAACCAGCTTGGGACGCCAGGGGAGCGAAGAGTTTTCTGAGAGGGGCCCAAATTTTTAAACTATGTCCAATAGTTTTAAACGATGTCCAACACGTTTTTCCAGGGGCGAGAAAAATTTTGCAAGGAGGTTTCGCCCTCTCTGCGTACCCCTGGTTACAGGCCTATAAGCACCAACATATTGACAAATTACTTGAACTGCTGCGGCCCACTACGACTTTAAGAAACCTCTTCGATAGCCGCTGCAGTTAGAATCGTTACCGCATCAGATAAGCTAAAAATGTTAACTCATCAAAGAAGAGATTCGTTAGTCTTGTTAGAGTTAACTTTTTCTGCCCAGTGGTTTGGCTGTCGCACATTTAAACGCGGTGTTATTCTTGTACACCTAATTTATTGTGCCATACAAATTAACTATGATTAATTTCAAAAGAATTTGTCGTGTTTAGTTACATTATGTTGTGCCATTTTTTGCAAGATTTACAATTTAGTCAGGCCAATGCAGTGTATAAATTATGATAGCATTATTATTTGTATGTTTTGGTATATGTTTATAATGAAAATAAAAGTGTTATAGTCCTTATGTACAATTTATAATTTTATTTGCTGAAGCGTTTAAAGCAAAAATAAACATACCTTTTCTGTTTTAAAACATTTATTTTATTTTATTCATTTATTGGTTTATCTATTGTAAAAATTGTGTCTATTTCAAATATTTAAATTATTAAAAACGAGGCACATTTAAACTTTGTCATGGACGCCAATTTGCATAAATACGTCACTGACACCAGGGCACCCTAAGCACAAAAAGTGGCCAGCCGTGGTGGCCAGCAGTAAAAGTGGCACACAGAATGTAAGCACTGTTGCGCGAACCCTGGAAAATATCATTTTCTTGTAGTTCTTGTGCGTAAGGTTATCATAGAGATACAGCTCACCCCTTGAGTACCTCTGTGTGACTGGCGCCAAGTCATTCACTTGCTTTTNCAGGTTGCTTCGTTCTGATGAAGGCAGTTAACTGAATACTGTCGAAGCGTTAGTCAAGCATAAAATNCGTCTTAGTTCACCATAAAAGCTCNTTATTCTTTCTGTAATTTGGTCGCGGTTCACCCNATAACCTATGCGATATTTTCCTCTCGGCTCATACAACGCCATGTTTTTGTTTCTAAGCAGTTGGCATGCACTAATATCGTAAATATGCATTACAAACCTGATGTGGTTGTTTGCCTCGACACTGACTTCACTGATCAAAAGTATTGTGTAGATAAAGCCGCATATTATAGAGAAAACGATTAGGTGAAGGAACTTCTTGAGGAAACGTCGCACCAAATGGCTTATCGTGACGTCGCCAGAACTGGTGTGCACCATGCGCGTTTCCTTGGCTAAATGGGAAGTGGTAATCCAGTAACGACGAATGATGTATGCGAAGACAAACACCACGGTGATGGCCGGTAATAGCATCAACATAATTGGAAAAATGATGATGTAGACGTTTAGCTGAAACAAAAATTAAAGATAAATTCAAAGGGATAGTTGACTGTCCATACACAGCAGTAAATAGCGGCGGAATGTCTATTCTCAAAATAGGCGCAAGGTAATATCCGAAATTTAAGGCAATGAAGTTTTTGGATTTTTGGAGGAAACATGTCATGAACATCTTCAAAGTTTTCGTTGCTGGAATGTTACACTGAGCTTACCTGCCAATGATCCTTGTCGCAGAGAATCTTGAATTGCCTAAGTACGGAGAAAAAAATCACAACAAATGGATAAATCCATCCCACCGCTATGCTGGCACGTCTTTTGTTAGTTGACATTCGCCGTTGGTAGTCCAAAGGACGATGGCAGTAATAAGCTATGTCAATGGACAGCACAGTCAGCGCAACATACGGCGTCATTATGCAATAGATGTAAACAGGTGACCATATTTGGCACAAAAGCAAACCAGTTTCGTCCAGTCGACGAGTAGCTGAAGAAAATTGCAAGAAATCCATCGAGTTTGTCACTAGTAGAGCTATTCCGCACAGCAAATTGCTCACAGCTAAGTTGACGATAAAAGTCCTGCTACCGGGATGTTGGCTGGCTTTGCTGTGACCAGCTACTTTCATGCAAGCGACGTTTGATGCGATGATCAGCAGTGCAATCACTAAACCCACAATCGATTCACCGATTTCCCTTGGACAAGGTGTGAGGGGATTGATATTGTCAGCAGGGCCCGAGGTCTGAGCGGAAAGGTTTGAAGATCTGTATAGCACAGTTGATGCGGGTGATTCAGAAGTGACGACGCTCATAGCTTCAGTTTTTTTCCGGCAGACCTGAATATGTATAGTTCCAACTATACCAACGGCCTAAATAACATATTTCCTATAATAACCAAACTGACATATATTCGCTGACCTCGCACACTTCAGGCCAGTGGCGCAGCCAGAATGAGGCCGAAGAAGCCATGGACCAAAAGAAACATTCTAAGATTTTTAGTGGTGCTTTATATCAATTTTCAACTGTTAGAAAATAAACGGAAGGAACAGTCGGACTCAAGACGACGGCAGTGACTGACGACGTCATTGACTGGACCTTCCCGAACAAAATTCTTGGCTGCGGCACTGCTTCAGGCCAAAAATGTCCAATATGCTGAGCAATAAAACATATGTATAGTGTATAACCCAAATAAATATAACAATGCAAGAATTCTTCGCAGTTGCGATGTAATTTGCAACAGGTACCGAGTTCCAACAGACCGTCAAATACTCACTGCTGAGTACACTTGTAGCGGCGCTGATTAAACTTAAGTCACACCAAAACCCGTGAGGGTCCAGTTGACCGTCGTGATACGCTATGCGGTGATTTCCGAGATGATCAAGAAGACGTTTCCTCGAAAGTTGCAACGAGGACCTCGTTTTCCAAGAAAATGTCGGAAAGACTGAAATCATCAGCAATACCAAGGATGCACATATATTTTTTTAACTTTTTTGAGCTTTTTAGATATGTCCATCCCAGCTATGTCCAATCCAAATAGCATACTGAGCCAGATATTATGTCACTGTCTTACCCTGGGCCGCACATTTAGTGACATATTAACGAGGGCTACACATTGAATGGCTTACCATGACCTTAGCAAAATAAATTTAGTTTAAGCTGATGTACAGAAAGTGTTCGAATCCTAACTGCAATTGTAACAGATGTGATAAAGTGGCACTGCAGATCACCTGCATCAAAAATGCAAAATTCAAGATTATCAAAATAAGGACAGGTTGTGAGTATACATAATATTTTACTCCCGCGAAAACCCAAACTGGGCCGTACAAAGCCCTCGACTGGGCCGCATGCAGCCCGAGGTTGGACATAGCTGACTGAGCCAAATGCTATGCCAGAGGATAGGTGCTCCCTAGCGTTGCCCTATCGGGGATTTGAGGGCGCTTGGTGCGGCCTTGATGTAATCAGCAGTAACCTCGAACACTGAATTTTGTTTTGGAACACGAAGTCATGGAAGAATATGCTATTATCTTAACTTTTATAGTAAGATCAGCGAAGTCCATGAAGAGCGTCTCCCATAATATTTTGTGATTTACAACATGAAAACCATCAAAATTGAATGGAAACCACAAGCCTAGTGGATAAGAAAAGTTTCGACCGGTTTCAAAGACGAAAAATCTAACAAGTTTGTTACTTTTGTGTAGCAAGAAGTGGGACGGGTGGTTCAAAAGAAAAACGAAACTACAATGAGCTCCGGGGCGGATCCAGCCGGTAAGGTTAGGTGGGGCGATTTCAGTAATATTTTGTAGTCAAGTCTTATTGCGGATACTGTTTTTCGAATTATATTGCGAGTACTGTTTTCCGAATTGTACAAAATCATAGTAAATAAAGTAACTTTCGTTGGTTTTATGGGGAGCTATCGCCCCAATCGCCCCCCTGGACCCGCCCCGAAATGGGCTTAGTTACATAATTGTGAAGTGCAACTAAGCATGAGTTTAGCACGCATAATGCTAATGCGTTTCTCCACATAAAGGTTCACAGCTTTACATAAGAAATCATTTATCAAGTGAGTTACCAAGAAAGCATATCATATCTTTATGAAAACGGTGGATGGTGAGTGTTATACTACATGCGCCCCACGTACAAAATATATACATGGCTTAGACTTTAACTACAACTATTCTTGTTGACTTCTGAACAAATCAGAAAATGTCATTTGCTCGCATCTAACACCTCAGCTATTACTGTACTCCCGAGTCAAGTTGCAAGTTGAATGTCAGCTCGGCCAAACAAAATGCTGTAAGCTTTCTTTCATAGAGTGTAGAAAGTTTGAAATTCACTACTCATACTTTGAAGCTCTCTGACCAGGGTGAGAGGTTTTGTGTTACCCTGAATAAACTCTCTATTCTTTGGCTACTTGAAAAGACATCTTCCTCACCAGTCATATTCGGAAAATTTTATCAAAATATAAAATGCACTCAACTTCTTTTTTTCATGATAGCAAGCTGCCTCTTAACATTGCACGCCTTTCGATTTACAGTTTTAAAGTTCAAGTGCAGTACACAGTAGTTAACGTGAAGCGGCTTAACCTTTCAAACAACCACAAAATGCAAACCTCCTTGTCATAACGAGTATAAATTTGCTCAGCGTACGTTGTCAGAGCAATCTAAATATGAACAATCTCATTGACACACACACCTTGCAAGTATGACCTTCTGTCAGCCTGGTCTGGCGATCACATGCATGCGGCGTAACCTGCTGGTGCGATACGCACGCTCACGGTTTGCGTGCGCATATTGTTATTAACGCAACTTCCTGTCTGAAGGGGTGCTAGGTTGAAGGATTCAGCCCTACGACGCGTATACCCCATTTCGCCGTTGGGACCTTAGCGGAAATTTTGTATATCACGGGAAGACCGGAGTGGCAAGTGTAGACAAGCCGACAAATCAAAGAACCTATTGTACAAGCACCTGTAAGTTGAACCTTTTTGCGATGCACATTTAAAAAACTCGCTGACGTTATTCAGCACCTCTTTGATAATGAAAATCGTTGTGTGTACTGAAATGGGTTCAGGGAAAAGGAGTCAGCAACCTACGAGTGTTGGAAGTTGAATTCTGTGGTGGACCATTGCTGCTCGGCCAGGAACGCAAGTACGTTTGGTGAAAAATACAAACGAGCTAAAAACAATTGTCTGAAACATGCAACAGATCCCGTATAACGGGGATCGGCCACCTACGGCCCGCGGGCCGGATCCG
>JGI24022J15233_10009971_pt1 | contig 10741 bp, 11 predicted proteins | sample Ectturendosymbi2_FD_15233 | JGI IMG/M metagenome (IMG submission 15233)
CCTCGGACTGTTGAGTAACAGCTTATGTGGCCCTCGGACTGTTGAGTAACAGCTTATGTGGCCCTCGAACAAAAAAGTTTGGAGACCCCTGGTTTAGCCTTTTGCTTACGCAGGCTCTGCAGCGAATTGATTTTCAAGCCATAAATTATAAAATCAATTCACACTTAATCGGTTTCATATTTTGAAACATTTTGGTACTCGCACAGTTTGCAACCGCCGAATTCTACGAGTTTTGAAGTTTTAACCGCCGAATTCTACGAGTTTTGAAGTTTTAACCTGTACAGTGGAAGTGATTCTTGAGCGTTACCAGAGCTATGCAGCACATGCATGTGCAGAACAGCAGCGTGAAGTTTGCAGAGGACCGAACATGTGGCGTAATTAATTTCGGCCTGGCTTCGTGACGCCTGAATTATTATCACAGATTGGCTGAAAACCGTCATTTCCTTCAACATTGAGGACTAGTTTATCTGTCCCCGCCGGCGTCACCCTCCCGAGAGGAACAGTGGATTGTAGAAGGATACACATCACTTTAAAACTGTCTACAGTCAGTAACAAGCCTATTCGGCAATCATGATTTGACAATTATTTTTTAGTTTACTAATGCCTGAAGTAGTAAATAAGCAAGTCATCTTGGGCTTTTTTAACAAAATATCCATACCTAAAAGCGCTCTGACTGATCGTTTGACTACCTGCAATAGCCTCTGTTCAGTTGCACAAGTAGGATCGTGTCGTTTGTTAGCAATATCCTGCTTAGCTGGATTCGGGGCGTAACGACCTACCTTCAGATCTTGAAAATATTTTGAGCCATTAGTCAAGTCTTTCATTTGTTCCCAGAAAACGGTTCGAGATTAGTAACAATTTCTAGCAGTTGTCTTTTACATTTTACCAATTGCGCTTCACAAGATAAAATGTTGCGTTAATGACAAAATAAATAATGTCCTTTAAGCCTGTGCGCAACTGCGCACGTTCGTAGCATACAGTTCACTGCACAAAGAATATGAATGCTACAGTTCTATTTCATACACGAACATGTTGAGCGAACTGATCGAAGTCGTCACGTGACGCGGTAACCTGGATCTGAGGTCCTGGACCGAAAAATTTGACAGTGCATTTTCATTGGTCTAACCAAGTTGGGCTCGGATTGAACATAACGCTTTCTTTCGAATGAAAACAACAAGGTTTTGGCGTGTTTTAAGCTTAAACACGTTTTGGTTTGAACCGTTGTTCTGGACGCACGAACAGTTCTCTGCTGGGCTGTTGATCTACTTCCCGTCGCGCAGTCCAGAACACAACACCTTACTACAAACAAATCTTTGAAGGTTTCCTGATCGATGAAAAGCTTCTTCGTTCCGCGTTAAGGAACGGTCTCGTATTTGAATTTAACGCCCTATTCTTCAAAGGTAATGGTTGGAGGCATGGGCGTCGGAAGGATTTTTTCCGGGGGGGGCCAAAAGTGGTGAAATTTGTTTTTTACCCCTCGAAATTGAGAAAACAACCTTTTTTGCTAATAATTTCAAAATCCAGGGGGGGGGCAAGGCCTTCCCCTGCTCCCCCTTCCGACGCCAATGGTTGGAGGGATAAAAAGGACTAATACTAAGATTGGTCAATTGAGCACTACGCTGCTCTGGTCTGAACACCTTAGAAGTTCAAACTGCCATTCACTAATCCAGGAGTCTCCAAACTTTTTTGTCCGAGGGCCACATAAAGTAATACAGAACATGTTGAGGGCCGGACGTCTTACGCAATGTGATTGTTGCGGGATATGTTATATTCTACCAAACTAGCAAATTTTTCATAAGTACTGTATATTATTTTTTCATCATTGACAAAAGTGCTTCGCGGGCCGCATCTGGCTCGCGGGCCGTAGTTTGGAGACCCCTGCACTAATCCAAAGTAGCGCCTGCGATCAAAATAACTCCGAAAAACGTCGAAGCACACAAGTCATTCCAGCCATTCGGTGATCTTGAACTGCTTCAAGCGACACAACCACAAGACGCTGCGAAGAGTAAATGCAATGACCAGCAACCGATATCACTGAAATACTACATAATGCACGGAAACAAAAAAATGAACATTAGCTTGAGCAATGATCTCGGTTCGGACGGAACAAAACCATGTAGTGTTCAGAGTTTTGACAAATTGCTGTGAAACTTAATGGCTCCGCTCGACCAGCCATTCGAAAAAGAAAACATGTCATTAAACTATACATTATATAACAGGAGGAAATGAGCTCTTGCATGAACAGTACAGACAGCTTTCCACTGATTTTTGTGGCAGCTCGCACTGACGCGCAAACCAGAGCAGGTCAGAGGATTATTTCAACGAGGATTTGAGGATTTCTTCGCCGTCCAGCATTCGCTGCGCAACGTTCGCCGCCACCGGATCTGACATCATCGTCGCCACAGCGATAACTTTATCGCCGCGAGTATAGTAAGCGCAGAACTTGCCCTCCTCGATGCTTCCGATTATTACGATGTCGTCGAAATCACGTCCATACCCTGGAGAAGTTACACGCGTGCGGGTAAGATGTTATTCCATACTTCGGATGTGATCGACTCGTCGTTCCGAATGTTTTCATCTGTTGTCAGACGTTTTGATTTCGCGTAGAAGCAGAACTACACGTGGGGTTTGCCCAGCGGTTGGTTTAAGGCAGGCCTGCACAACTCAGAGAGCTACAAGCGCCAAATTGATCAACATAATGTTGCCGCGGGCCGCAGAAGTCTATTTCATTTCGTTGTAGAGGTTTCTTGGTGGTTTGGAAGAAATACCGGAACGGCAAACTCCTAACCGAAGTTTAGCTTTTACAACATTTTCTGCAATTGGGAAAGCTCTCCCGGGCCACCAGTGCAGCTCTCGAGGGCCGCATGAGGCCCGTATGTTGTACAGGTCTGGTTTAAGTAGAGGTGGGCGAGACACTTGCCGTGGGCCCTCTTTTTCGCTCCTCCGAGGTGTTCGCAACAATTTAGTGAATAATTTAGGTAATTGTTATCCTGTGTAATTTAGGACAATTATTAGGATAATTATTATCCTAAATAATTTAGGAAATACATAAATAATTTAGGATAATTATTACCCTCGTTTTTGGTGAAAAACGTATTATCCACTCATATAATATATTCCGAAGCAGATCATAAGTACTCTGCTTTCAAAAGGGCCCCCAACAGCAACTGTAATTTGTAAAGTTGTGTATCATGAATAACTTTTGCATTTTCTGTTATGTCAGTCATGCCGCAGACTCAGAAAAGTAACCTTGAATGGCCCGGATATCCCCTTCCTAGGCTTGATCAGTAAGTCTTATCACGGATGGCTTAGTATGACGTCATCAGAGGGACCCCTTTACAACCTTGCCTCCCCCCCAACCCTAAGTCCACCACTGGGGGTTTCTTGAATGAACCAACCAACCTTAACATACGCAGCCTCGCGTGTAGTGACGTAGATTTCCTTCGAGTCAAAGTTGTACTTACAGACTTTAAGCAATACTCGAATTACGTTTGCAACTTACCTGTGTAGCGCAGACTTTTACCGTACTGCTGCGTCCAGAAAAAGGGCACAGACTTTACTGGGTGCATTTCGTCTTCTGACACGACAATATTAGTGGCAACACATCGCCCGTGATATGACGCCATCTGCCAGTGCTGTATATTGCATGGTTGCCAGTCTCTCAGCCTGAAGAGAAGACAGCTTAAGGTTTACAGGCTATTGCCGACCCCCCGAATGCAGAGCAATTAGTAGCACAGCATCATTTGTTACTTCTCATCGGAACAGAGATCAATATATAAACAGACGTTAATGATTAACACGCGAATCAATGTCTACTCTAGACGAACGCTACATGGACTTTGTCGCCAGCTTAGTTCTCACATTGCAGCAAAAATACTGTAGCAAGTTGGCCAACAGTCTAATTGATGTCTACGTTGTTTATCGCTCCTAATTGTTGACATGAGAAGTGAAGAGCGGGGAGATACAAAAAATTTGCGTCAGCGCAGTAAACCCTTAGCACTTCCCATGCAACAATCACACTCTCAGGTACGCTTTCAATTTTGGATACGAGCGAAGGGTTTGCATTACGTAGCGTTTAAGTCATTCTATACAGGTAATTGATACTATATCGATACCGCCAATAAATCTACCGCGATAGGTTCAGGAAAGGGAACACCGATAGCATATCCGCACAGTCAAATCAAACAGTGAAGAGTTCAAACAAACGGGAACAAACACCCGACGCAGCGTTAACTGTGGTTCAGCAAATATACTCGCTGTTGCCAAGGCAAAATGCAGTGAAGCATTTCACGGCTGATAACTGAAGAAAAATTTCCGTTAAATATCACCTGAACATGGCAGCAGATACTGACAGAAAATGACAGGGGTGTACAGCGGTTGTTTCCAACTCGTGGATCCCTAAGCGCACTATATTTTTCATTGCACGAACCCCCAACCGTCAAATCGTTCAAATGCGAAATCTTTAAAGCCTGACGTGACGGACAAATTTTTATTTCCGATGATTCATATTCATTGAAGCGAAGTAACCTCAACAGTGCATTTGTTGCCTGGCCCGATATTACATGTTCTTGACCAGAATTACGATGCAAGAGAGAGCTACAGCTCACGAAACACCTGCTTCACGTTTGTGGCTCCCAGGTTGGGAATCGCTGGCACGCAGTGATTACCAGGGGCGTGTACTCCGGATGTGGTATGTGTGCGGCGCACACCCAGTCAAACTGATCGTGACGTGACTTCTGGGTCATGTGATTAAAGGAAAATAACGGAAAAGTTTGAAAGGTATTTACGGATGTCACATTGGTTTTCTGAGCCAAATTTCAATTGCTTGATTAAGCTGACTTTTTCTTGCAACATTAGTTTCCCGTTTTGATGTGGCAACCCAGGGTGAGCGCTGATACAGCTGCACAGCAGAGATGAGCACTGGACTTGGATTGGATCCGGACTGAAAATCGCTTCAAAAATTTAAGATCAGGACCGGATTTCGACAGAGCCGATGGAAAGGGATTGCGGCATTTTTTGTTATAAAGCTGTATTTTGGAAATATTGTGTCAACAAACTTCGGCAAATCATTAGTTTGGAAACGTCAATATGACGCACGTTATATTGGGACGTCACAAACAGCGCACACCCAGTAACAATGCCCGCCGTACGCTACTGGCGATTACCAACCCGCAAACATGACTAGGTGCAGCTTCGTAACATCAATGTGTTGTAACGCACTATAAAATATATCAGTTTCACGCCAAGCCAATCAAGACGCTGGACGTGAAGCAAGCAGTAGCGGGTCACCTTCCTATAAACAGACTTTTAAGAAAGAAACTTTGTTGAAACGTGGCATGGCTTGTTTGTATTAAATCAGCTAGATGTTGTTGCGCTTTTCCATGGTCATTCATTCAACAAAAACCACGAGGCGCTTTAACAGCTTGTCATGCACTGCGATCAACGGTTTCACTTTCATTTCTTTCTTTCATGAGCTTGATATAATGTTTGGGCAAGCGCACAACAGCATGTTTTGTTTTTAGGTTTTTTTAGTGCTTGCTCCGTGGAAGGATGGCATTACGTGCTAACGCAGGTGTAGCGTACCCTGCTTAGCGAGTTCGCCTTTTAGGAAAACCACAGAGCGAAAATTTGCGATCGTTCAGCGTCAGCGACGAAGCAACGCCTCGGACAAAACAACAACACGCTTCGCCGCCGGGAAACGGAAAATACTGAACGTGAAGTGAGTGACTTTGCGGCGCAGCTGAATCGATGATAGGGACATGATCAACACGAAATCGAACATGTTGCGCCACGAGTCACGTGCAGCAAAGCAAAGCGGATCCCAACAGATATTCGGATTAAAGACAATGCAACATAAAACCTATAGTTATGCCATAATTTTAACCACTTACATTTGGGGGTACATGGCGACGTCTCCGGCGGCATAGATGTTCTCGAACACTTCGTCGTCGGACCCTTCTTTGACAACGCGCAGGTTCTTATCGACGTTTATAAAACCGTACTTATTAATCGACAGACCGCTGTCCTTCAAGTACTCGGTCGACGGGATGACCCCAACTCCAGCGACCACCAGGTCAGCCTAAATAAAGTCAACACTCAACACGAATCAGACACCCTTTCAAAAAAAACAAAATTAACAGAAATTGGTAATACTGCTACGTCCAATATCATCTTGTTCAAATGGATCGGAAGAACATGGCGTTAGGGTTCTTTTTCGACCCTGAACATTGATTAAAATATTGAAACAGGGCACTGAAAGTCTCGAGGTCATGTTTGAAACAACGGACAATGCACCCTTTTCAAATTAAGAAACTTCAGCAGCAAGCAGGCTTCCTAAAAGAAGCACCTAAAAAAGCAATAGCAATCTGAAACTGTTTATAATAGCGGACTGCAGGCCCCAACAACATTGGTGCGTGAGTAAAAAGTGTATTTCTGCAAAAAAACACCAAAGAAAACATTGCGATTTCTGAGATAGGACGCAATATATTTCAGTGACGAACACATGAAAAACCACCTAAAGTTACGCTATTTGTGCAACGAAAAAATGGCAACATTACTTTTGATCCGTACGGTCTGGGAAACAGTTTGAAAATAGATCTTGGCCAATAGATTGAAAATCTACCAAAAAAAGAGGAAAGCACCTGAATAGTTATTCAATGTGTGTACTAAGGTTCTTGAGAGTTGCATCACTAGTTTGCACAAGCGCATTGTAAAAAGTAAAGGGTAAGGTAAGATTTAACAATCAAGGCAGGAATGGTCGAACACACACCATCAAAACTTACATCAAGGACAGAGCCATCCTTCAAAACAGCTCTCTCTACGGCTCCATCTCCTTGCAGTTCGACCATAGAAGCATTCATAAAAAAATTAACGCCTTTTGATTCGTGCAATTTTTTCAAATACAAGCCAACCTTAAAAAACATAGATAGATGTTATACAAAGCAACGAGAGTTTTAAGTAAGACGTACATAGCTGAAGTAGCAACATTAGCATGTAACGCAACAAGTTTACATACTACAACCCACAGTATTCCTAAATCCTACATGCCAAGCAGTTCATAACAAGTGACATTGCATTTCCTTGTGAAAACCAATATCGGCTCTGGATACGAATGAAAGTTAACAACGCTGCCATCGGGCATAATCATCGGCAAGGAAGGGTTTGACGTATGTTGAGTTTGTAACAGCCTAGCTGTTTTAATGGCAGAAATAATTGTACAAAAACAATAAAATCAAATTTTCTTTAACGAAAGCTGCTTAACTAAAATACTTTTTGACAAAAGGTCTCACCCAACGTAATGGATGACTCGTAACAAGCATTCAGCCCCAAAACGAGCACTGTCCATTTAAACTCATTTGTTGGCAAAATTATTACTGTGATTTTCAAAGAGACCAACAAAAAGCAGCCGCTTTTGCCATTATCGCCAAATTTTCCAAATGAAACTTGCAATACCAGTAATGGTAACCTATTAAACCTGAACACTAGAATTGATGGCCGCTACTGAAAAGTCCCACATAAAATCTTAGATAATATCAAACATTAAACAAAGGTTTGTGAACAACAAGCTGCCAGTAAGCGGGTTTTTCAGCAAAATCAACATTTGTAAAGAAATTTGTAGCAGAGTCTTAAATTTGGAATGAAAGGCTGCTATATGCAATGCAAGCACGTTATAAATGATAATACTATCATTGACAGAATATGCACCCAGATTCACCTCTTTGCCCAAAATTCGCTCAAATGGAACACTGAAAAATTCACAGACGCTAAGTTTCTTAGCTTTGGAAACAAGGCAAGAGGCCACTTCCATTCCAATAAATGACGCACCACACACGACCACATTTTTATCAGTTGCTGCTTTAACAATAGCATTAGCATCATCAGGGGTTCGGAGAACAAACACATTTTTCAGATCCCATCCAGGTATGGGAAGTGTTCTAGGCCTTCCACCTGTAACACAAAAAAGAATGTTTAAACATAACCGAGCTATTCTTATTAAAACCACACAAAAAGGAAGCTATACCAATAAGTTATGAGTATGTAACCTGAGTATCCAATGAGGTTAAGGTGTTAGTTTTCAAATCATTAAATCATGGCAGTTTGGCGGAAAAATAAATATACTCCGGAATCTTAAATCTGTTGCTATATTTTTAAGACAATGAATTTGAAAGACCTGCATTTCATGTACAGCTTATCACTTCACAGAATATAATAACTGATATAAAGCACCTTAGTCGCCTAGATTGGTAGTTTTTCAAGGCGTGCGGATTCCGTGATGTCCAGAGTTGAGAAAAACCTGTTTTTTTTCAAAAAAAGCTATCCCACCTGTTTTGTTTTTAAGAACGTTTTCTGTTTTTTGTAAAAAGAAATAAGATTTTGTTCTTTTTTTACAGAAAACAAAAAAAAAGCTTTCTGAATTGTTTTTATCCCATCATGCAATATCACTATTTTCAGAATTACACAATGATAACTTCTTATACCTATTATGGCATTCAAAATTGAGGGTAAAGAAATGTACCTCATCTTTCATTTCGCAATGTGTTGTTGGTCAGTTCCCTCCTAAATGGTAAGGCTTGGCCAAGCATGCGCAGTGCGCACAGCAAACAGAAAAAACATTCCCACACAAACTCTGCAGTTTCACGTCAAGTTTACATGCATGCCCTGCTAGTTCAGCATCTACAGAGTGTATCTGTGTATTTTTTCAATAATGATTTGGTATGTTCCAAAATCAGAAAAAGTTTAGATGTAGAGAAGGCAGAAAATCAATTAAAATATACCAATTGTGCANAGATAAAGAAGATAACCATCAGAATTTACTCAAACTGTATGATTTATTCTTCACTTTTTTTCAAGTCCTTCAAATCTCATTGCTGTTCATTTTNTTTGATTGAAAAAAAATTACAGATAACTGATTATTTTATTTTTTACTTCTTAGTAGATTTTTCAAAAGAAAAGGGTGGGTTTTATTGTTATTTTTTTAAGTGGGCTTTTTTGAAAAAAACAGGTGTTTTTTTTGGGTCATTTTTTTTACAACAACCTTGGTGATGTCACAAACATGCATTTAAAATCCTATGACTCACAGCATCTACTTTAGTGTCTAGTCAGGTCTGTGTTTTAGCAGGGACACTATCACAGTGGCCTCGGTTTTCTGTGAACTATTTGGACACAACGTATAACCAGCAACTGCATATGTTGTGGAAGATTGTAACAGTTTCTAGTCAGGTGCAGACATGGCTACATGCAGAGGTATTGTGACGTCATACAGTTGTTAGACTGAGACTGCTGAAAAACGCCCTGAAGCTAGATGCAGTCCGTGTGCGATTTGAGTCTCACACAGTGCTGTGGAGCCGGAGCTAAAGCAATTTGAGATGGCTGGATCCAGAGCCAAAAAATTATAAATGGTCAAACCAGAGCCTGAAATTCGAGTTCTCATTCAACAGACATAGTTTGTGGAGCAAGCCAATTGTACAAATAATACAATGGTTTTTAGTTTTCAATGGATCAAATCGTTCTGGAGCCGAGCCAAAAACTTTGAAGTTGGAGTCAGAGCCTGAAATTTGTGTTCCGGCTTCACAGCCCTGGTCCCATGAAAAGTTGCAGTGTCATGGTCATGTAACTGAAAGAAAGATTATGCTAAAAGTTAGATTGTCACTACAGGTTATATGCTGGCANCCTTTTCTTGTTTCTTCACAATTAAACAGCGGGAATCACTGTGCTTATAATAAAGCNGGGGAAACTGCATCTCAATCTGTGTTCTGGTAATGTCTAGGACAGCTATGTCCAACCCAAATGGCATACTGAGCCAAAAATTATGTCACAATCTTAACCAGGGCCATGCATAGAAGGATATATTAATGAGGGCTGCACACTGAAAGCTTACTTTGATCTNAGCAATCTAAATTTAACTTAATAATGTACTGAAAGCGTTAGTATCCTAACTGCAATGGTAAAAGATGTGATAAAGCNGCACTGAGGATGACCTGCATCAAAAATGTCGAATTCAAGATTATTAACACTTTGAGAGCCGGCGTACGATATATTCGTACTTCGATTTTGGCCTAAAAACAGCAGTTTTCGGTTGCCTTACCCACACCCTAGCTCCTCCGCCGATTGCGCTAGAGAGCTGTTCAAGAGCTCAAACGGATCAGCCAGTCTAGTAGATTCCACTCGAAAAAAAATTTTTTGGTTGGGGGGTGCGGATTTTTTGTGACTGACGTCATAAGTAAAGTAGTTTTAGGGTCATTTTGGTTCATGTTGCCTGGCCTAGGGCCCAACCGCTCGGCCGAAGTGTTTCGCTGAAGTTTTCATTGGAAACTAGACTTGAGTCCGAGTCTTTTGAGCCTTTGATCGACTTTCTAGCGTTTCTTGTTCAAAAGTTATGATATAAAATAAACAAATTAATTAATTAACTAATTAGCTAATTAGTCAAATATTTTTACTAACTTACATCACAGCTTTTGAACCCGATACCCCAGCAGGTCATCCAAAGTATCAAAAGATTCGGATTGTAGCCTAGTTTCCAGTAAAAACTTCAGAGAAATACTACCACCTAACGGTTGGCGCCCAGGGCCAGACAAAGTGGGCCAAGGTGGCCCAAAAGTCCTCCATTTATGACGTCACTCACAAAAAACCCGCACCGCCAAGCAAAAATTTTTTTTTGAGTGCAATCTACTAGACTGGCCGATCCGTTTGAGCTCTTGAACAGCTCTCTAGCGCAATCGGCGGAGGAGCTAGGGCGTTGGTA
>JGI24022J15233_10009972_pt1 | contig 10740 bp, 9 predicted proteins | sample Ectturendosymbi2_FD_15233 | JGI IMG/M metagenome (IMG submission 15233)
TTAAATTCCCTCCTCGAAACCTCGTGCGTTTCCGCCACACCCAGTGCTCCCAACCAGCAAGTACAAAAAAACGCCACAAGAGGGACTATGCGGTAAGCGAGCTAAAGCCGCGCGCAAGTTCGTAACAACTATTGATCCTTGACTTATACCAGTGCTAGTGGTAGCATTTCGGAGACTATCGTCCAGTGTTTCGTCTGCTATTCAATTTCTGTTTTTACTGTAGATTTGACTTGCTTCGTCGCAGAAAATGTACGTAGCCTACTCTCACACAAGTATGTGTTTCCAAACATCGAGTGGAGTTTTAGTGCGAAATCTTTCAGTTTGGGAAATCTATCTTTTTTGACTAATTCCCAAATACTCTTTACTGTCTCTACTACCGTTAGTATTGTAGCCTACATTTTTATTAAAAGATGTTGTGCTTGTTCTACAGTAATTAGAATTACCTATTGCAGGGATGGGCAATTAATTTGGCTCAAGGGCCACTTTGAGAAGGCTGCGTTTAGCTGATAGATAGAGAGATTTTTTGGTGGTATTGAGTTCATTGCACCATGTGTACTCTGCAAGACAACGAACGCCGATACACCGAAAAGACACAGAGGTTATACACAGGGGTGTAACAAGGGGGCACAATTCCAAGGGCGCCGAATCACTATGGGGGCGCCGAATGACTGCGGAGGACGCCGAAAAGTCCCAGCAATGTTATAGTACTCTCTTCAATACAGTACATTTGCTTCAAAAACCTCAGGTTCGAACATGGGGGCACCAAACTTGCTTCTTGCCACGGGCGTCATCTAAGCTCGTTACGGCCCTGGTTATACAGTCAGGTGCCCCAGCGAAAGGTTAGGGGAGGGCCGTACTTTCTAATTTGATCGTAAAAAATGTAACCTCACACGCTTTTCAACAAATTTCAAATTTGAAGATTTTTCTGAATGCTTCCACGAGCCACTGAAAACCCTGTGGTGGGCCACATGCTGCCTGGAGGCTGTAGTTGGACCACACTGGCTTAATAAAACTACACTTATACAGGCTTCTTTTTGGACACTCTGTTATGTGTGCAGTCTTTTGGAAATATACGTAAGGTTTGGTTCTATCTTCTGAGTGAGCAAGTGCAAAGCCGTATTTACTGAGGCGAATTTTCATATTCATCTACGCAATTATAAGCCTGGTAGTGCTCCAACTTTAGTAACTTGTCTGATAGTCGTTGTCAACTTACAGGTCTACTTCTCATTGCTTGAAAGACTTTTGCGAGAGTGTCAAACTTTCGTTTTTTTTCATCACTGCTGATGTTCTGGCCGTTGATTATCCTGAAACTATGGCTTATTTTTAGAAAGTGCTCGAAAAATGTATATTGCTAGTTCACGAAAAAAGAAGCATTTCTGACAGCCGAAGTGTAGAAAAGATTTCAGACTAAATTTTGCAAAGTGAGGTTCAACCCGCACAGACTAATGTGAGCACAGCAAACGCAGTTGTGGATAGCTCAAGTCCAATTCCGACTCAGTTGTCCACAGTTCACAATAATAATGATATTGGATTATACCCAATTCAGCAAAAACTGTAAGGGATGACAAAAAGTACAACCTTTTTGCAAACTGGAATAGCCTACAACTCCACCTGAACACGATTTCAAAAAATGCGAACGGAGCTCGTGCTTTCATGGGGGAGTTTTCTTTGTGGTGTAGAAAGAGTAAGCTAAGCCTTTTGCGAAGGTCCATTTGCATTGCATTGTTTGCAACCTGAAAAAGGATAAGCGAAATGTCAACGTTGTCCCCCCTGGAAAAATTTCTGCGGACGCCCATTCCTCTGTCCGATAATTGATAGGCTAAAAACAATGTCCGTGTCCAGAGACTGAGGAAGAGAACCTTAGTTAGCCCTTTTCAAACTTTGCCACGCCGTTTTGCATAGATAGCAGGGGTGCGGAGTCGGACGTAAAATATCTGACCTTTCCAAAATTTCTGACTCCTACTCCGGCCTTTGAAAAATTTCCGACTGCCGACACTTTAACACAAAGGGAATGAAATTTGGCTTTTAAAATAAATGGAAATCATCGTGCACAGCAAGAAATCTCTGCTTCAACAAAAGTTTCAAAAGAAACTGTACCATTTCAACAGGAATTCCCAATTTAAGAGCGTGATTTAAAAAATGATCCAATTGGACATCCGAAGTCGGAGTCGGACAAAAAAATCCGACTCCGACTCCTAGTGTTGTTAGGAATCCGACTCCATCCAAAAACCTCCGACTTCTTACGACTCCGGATCCGACTCCGCAACCCTGGTAGATACCCTATTGAACATTACGGAAAAGTTTTTTCTGATTGACCTATTTGCAGGCATGTTCACATCGTTACACATGCTGAATGCGCCGGAAATCCCTGACCTGAATGGAATTTTAGTTAGGAATTTTTGATCTGAATCCATAATTCTGATCTTGGCAGTTTTCTTTCTACTGGAAGCTCTCTCGCCCCAAAAGTGGCGAGCTGTTTTCAGTTGTTTGTTGACAACGTTTGAACGCCAGGAGGTGTGGAAATATGCGTGAATAAGAGCCATGCCTTTTGATGGGTAATGAACTGCTGAAGTCTCCTAAGGTTTTAAGTGCTACATTAAAAAGTTATTGTAAGAAAGCTTATTTTCAGATGCTGAAAGTTTTAGGGCAAAATAAGGGCTTTAGCCCGAAAAAGTCATTGCCTAGGAAAGCTGCTTCATTGTCCAATCTTGCTGCTTTGGATATATCAGAAAGAGCCCGGGAGTTTGGCTTGGATTATAATGAAACTTCCGTGAAACTAAATGGAACCAAGTTTAAATTCGAAGATGGAATCTGGCAGTCAGAAACTGGTGTTGGTGGTGTTCCGCATAAAGAAATGATTAAACTTAAAAAAGAAAATGAAAGACTTGTTGAAGAGAACAACATGCTCAAACTCAAACTTGACATCTTATTCGATATGCTGTCAGAAACTACTGCAGAATGTCAGATGTTGGAAAAAGAAAGAGATGAAGCCTATCCAAAATCAAAGATTTCTCGCTGATATTTTCTTTGCTAGTTGGCTTGTAATGGATATACTTCATAAAATTTCTTGAAGCATTAACATAACTACTCTTAACTTTCCTATTGCAAGGGTGAGGTTTTATGTTCTAATGTGCTGAAAATTTTTGCTGTGGCGTAAAGTCTTTACCACAGTTAAGTTATTTTTGCCAAAGTTGTTAAATTTGACATTGAGCATTATCTGCAATTACATAAACGAACTACTATGTGTTTGTGTATAGGATTGCTTTCAAAAGTTTTGAAAAGCATTCAATTTTTTAGAATTTTCCTTTTTAATCAACTGGTGAAGTATGTTTGTGGTGTTATTGATATTTTAAAATGATTTTCTAACTTCGTTCAAAAATAACATAATGTTAAATTTTGATATGAGCTTAGTTAATGTAAAGCAACATTTGCAGCCATTAAATTGTTTAATGCCTTTGCTTAAAATGAGTGACACAAATACAAGATGCTTATTGATTGTGGTAATAACTTTATTGAGAATGAATATTGTTAAGAAATGTTGAATGAACAAATTAATAACTTTTTGTTTCTAATTTGAACTGTGATGCAATAGCAATCTTCTTGGTTACTGAATCTGTAGATATTTGTTATTTATATCAGGCAAGTGCTGTTCTAGACATTAAATCTTTGTAAATAATACGATTTCTTATGGATGGTGTAGTGATAGATTTATAATTATAGTATGTGCAGAGAAATTTAAACTTTTTCAGGTATTAATACATGCTTTAAAAGACTTCTATACTTTTGCATTTGGCCTTAGTGAAAAAATGTTATGTTTTAAAAATTAGTGTGTAATTTTAATTTGGATTGGACCACCACATAAAAACTAATGTGTTTCAAAAAATGGTTGTAGAGCTTCATGCTTTGAACCAATATACTGATAATGTAAATAATTTTTAAATCCACAAGTTGTTGTTTAGCCTGTCTCAGAAAAGTAAACTGGTAATTAGACATCTCACTTGATTTTATTAGTCAGGCTCTAGTTTTTTGCACTTATTCTTAATTTTTAAAGTTGCTTTAAGCTTGTGAAATGGTTTGTTACTTAAACTAAATTATTCTGCTCCTTCATAAGAACTATTTGATTTGTGTTCAACAAATTTTTTCAAGGAATTTATCCTTATTTCATTGTGTGCTACAAATGCAGTTGGCCTAAAATTGAAATTATAGTTTTATTAAATGCTGCTATTGCTTAAAAAATAGTTGGTATCACTTCATTTGTTGTAATGAGTAACCTTTGGTACTTTTTCGCTTTGCTGCTTACATGTTTCATGAAATCACTTTGGCAAGGTTGAATATACATCAAAAAGCTCACTTCATGTCAGATTCAACCTTCCAGCTTTTATAAACTTGCAGACCTGTGTTTAAGTATACAACTTCTTCTTACAACTGTTTTTTCTTTATTTTGAAATTCTTTTAGCTTGACTGCAGTTTAGTCATTTCTTGCATAATCACCTTAAACCAACAACAAAGTTTTTATAGTAATTCTTGACTTTTGAACTAGAAGTGCAATGTCAAGACATGGTGGAATTGGAGATGCAAAGGTAATATGGCAGAATCTTGATTTCAGCATATGACTATATCATTTTATGTAATTGCATGTTTGTGTTTTGATCTTATGTTGCCCACTGATGAATATTTCAATTTAGGTAAAGTTGATGAAACAAGGTTTCCCATCTTCCTTTTCAAGATTTTTTATTATAGCAAAAAACTGATTTTGTCTGAATTAGAATGCTAAAGTTGTCAATGTACAACTGACAATATCTTAGCAACTTTCTATTACAAAAGTACCATTATGTTTTGTTGTTAATTGGATTGCTTCTTTTGGTTAAAATACAGCTGATTTTGGCATTAGCAGATATATATTTGGAGTACACGGGTGTATTTCAAAACTTAAGTTGGATATCATATTGGTTATTTCATCTTAGCAAGCCTTATTAAACTTCTATGATTTTGTAGCCCATGCATTTTTACAGACTTTCGCATGCTGTAAATGGAAGTTATTTTGTTTTATTGTCAGTACGTTGCATATCTGTGTGCAACAAAAAGTGTTGCGTGACTTTGATAAACTCACTTTTTTAATCACTTTGGTTGGCATTTAGCAAGCATCTAAAAGTATAATATTACTGTGTGAATCTTACCTGGCCTTCAACATTCACCAATATTGTTGATAATTGTGAAACATTGCAACTTTAGTCAAAATTGAATTTTGAAGGAAGCCACATTCATTGCAACCATCTGTGTACAAATCTAGACAAAGGTTTTCTATTTGTGCCTTGTAGAAGATTGATTTTACATGGTGTAAACAGATATGAAGTGCTTGAATTTTTTCACTTTTGTTGTTACGTAACTCTTGAAATCTTCTGCTGCTCTACTGGCAGAAAGAATAAATTGTTTTGTAAACGTTTTTTATCTTCATGAATAAAAGAGCTAGTATGTACAATTTGCAACTACCTGAATTACGACATTTTGTCGATCTTTTGCAGATACTGCAAAGAAGAGTTCCATCAAACTCAAGGTACAAGTCTGTTCCTGCTAGAGTTGATACAGGTATGAAGTATACAAGTGTACTGTGTAGTTAGTTTATAGGCACTAATGCTTGTTAATTGCACATGTCTGTGCTCCTGTTGCAGATTAAGTAAGAAGTTCCTTTAGGTTCACTCACTTTAAATGTGCTTGATTCCCCAACATTGCTTTTCAACCCTCAACCTTTTTCCTGATACTTTCACATTTGTACCACTCATGTTTGTATGAATAAAGCTTACCTTGTGTGCACTCCATGGTTTGATCAATATTTTATCTGGATCTCACTTGATATGCAAATTCATCATACATGCTACATCTCTTGGCCATTTTTATGTATAGAATAAGTGCATGGTTAATGATTAATTTTTGCAAAGGTGTTTGATTCCGTATCTTTGGTTCTGTTGAGTCAACTGAGGATCATTTTTTAGCCATAGTTTATTGAATATATTACCATGATGGCTGTTATTGCTGAACTAGCTTTTTGTTGAAGCAAATTCGATCCTACCAATGTTCCAGAACTGTTAATGCATAAGAAGGTACAATGCTCCATGTTTTTACTGCCCTGCATAATTATTGTGTTCATCTTATTTGCTGAAATATTGTAGTTGCACAAATCCCCAGTGCTTGAGACTTTCATTTACACACTGTTTATGCAATATCGAAAGTTGCTGTTGGTTAATTGTGACTGTGTGTTTGCCTTGTTCAGGTTCAAGCATCACACGATACATGAAAAAGATTGAAGACATTCAAACAAGTAAGAACTTTTGCTGCGTATGCTTTAGAGTAGACCTATGATTTTCAACAGACATTCCACAGAACACTTGTGTCCCATGGAAGATCATCCACTATCCTGCAAGAAATTCATTATGCAAGCAATTACCCACTACCACCAGTTTGAATATTCTATATTTCCGTTTTTCGAGAGTAATGATCAAAGTGCTCTGTGGCTCAACAATGTGTGAAGAAAACTGCTTGGGTCAAGGGTTTCCCAACTATGGTTGGGAGATAGCATTTCAAGGGCTTTGAATCACTGTCCCAAGTAACACACTTGTCATGTCCAACCAATGACTTCATCATTATCTGGGAAGATGTGTGAGAACATATTAATATTCCTCCTGGTGCAGGGCATAAAAGAGCTGGAAACCACTACTCTAGACCAGGGGTCCGCAAATAGTGGGTCGCGACCCGTGAGACCTTCCACTATGGATCACAAAATAATTTAAATTGACATTTTTAATTTGTCATTCTTTATTAGACAGAATAAATGCAATGATTTATTGTTTTATATGCTGAGTTTCACAAAATTTTGTGCAAGAAAATTGCTACTGTCAATCAATAGTAGTCTTAAAATTGATATTTAATTGTAAAGTATTTTCTACAAAATTATATGCTCACAAAATGTGTGGGTCAGGATAATTTACAACTAATATTTAGGGTCATGCCAAAAAGTATTTGCAGATCCCTGCTCAAGACAAACTGCACATTGCCGTGTATCAGAACTCACGTTGAACTTCATCCAACACAAATTCTTCAGATCCGGAATAATAAAAAATAGTTGTTAGGTGCAAGCAATTCTTCTCAGTTGACCATGCTTTGCGCTTTAATCCAAGTGGTTTCTGTTTAAATTGTTTTTAATTTTCTTGGTGAAACATCGACACGACAAAGATTGTTGTGCGCAGATGAGTTGTTTAATTTTACCTCAAATGGCCTATTGTCCAGCGAGTTCATTTCCATTGTGTTTGTTGTGTTATATTGACAAAAAATGCTTTTGTCAGAACATGAATAAAAGTCCAAGTCAACAATGGGTTGGAACTTTTCACTGCACACACTCTCCCTTGCTTGTTTAAGGATAAGTGGCACAGTGATTAAGGGTTGTTACCTTTTGCTGAAGTCAGTAGCTGGAGCGTTAAGCCAGCTTCACAGGTCGTGTATAGCCACACAAAAAGTTTGTCCTGAAGACTCAGTGAATAGCAGCGCTGTGCTATCAGACAGTCAAGGCACCTCTGCTATGTCCCTCTAATTCAGACTGCGTGTAATATAGACTTAGATCATGGTAACTGGTGAAAAAGAAGGCGTAGCGCAAGGTGTATGGTTTGAAGTTTTCCAAACACAGAGAAAACCTAATGTGAGCAAAACCTAACGTTCTTTTGTCAGATACGTAAGAGTTTGTTAGAACCAGGTGACAGCCGAAACAAAGTTGCGATTTTATGAAAACTTCCTTTGATGGTAGTTTCTGATGTAAACAGTTTGAGGTTGGAGGCCGATAGTTGCGCTATTGTCAATCGAATATTTGCGATGAAGGACAGCTTTGTCAAAATGGATCTTTGTGAAAATACAAACAGCATGCAAACGATGTTCCTTTCCACGCTATTTTTATTTTCATAAAGATCATAGCGGTGTTTGACGTCACGCAGGGCGTTTAAGTGTGGTGATAGTGGTGCTTGACCTTACACATGGCGCTGAAGAACTGGTACTGTGAACATTCAGTTGCACTTGCATACCTACCCTTTTCCTGGCGCTTGTAGTTGCTTAGCAACGGCACACAGTTTATGTATTTAAGCTCTTGAAAAGCGCTTCCAACTTCATCAAGTGCTTGCTCTGAGCGTAGAAAAGTGTGTGTTTATTAAACTCTCCGCGCAATAAACATAAGGTTTCTTCGTCTCTGCTTCTTCGTGCAACTGTTTGAAGTAGGTTTCATTTCGAAAAGATCAGCAAAAAATAGTTACTTGCGTCAAGCATTAAACCCTGCGCGTTTTTTGCACGAGTTGATTCGAAAGGCAACTTTCAGATCATACGTTTGATAACTGCGCGTGCAACAGCAATGTTTGTTTGTACGCCGTACATGGCATCGTTCAGTGTTTAAGAAAAAAGAGATTTTTGGTGAGTTTCGAGCAAATTTACTGCATGTCTTCCAAGCAAGCGGCAGAAACGCTACGTGTCAACTGGACAGAAAAAGAGGGTAATTATTTATCAGACGTTTTTGTCAAAATTTAACAAGTTTTCTCGTGGAGATTTTAAATGGAGCAGTAAGTCGTGAGTCGGGTGAAATAATAGCTTCGTTGCGAAAAGGTGGAATCGATCTTCTGAATCTTAAACATATACCGTAAAATATTTTGTTTTCTGCGCCCCGGTCATTGTAAGTTATTGGTGTACAAGACGAGATTATTTTTTTTCAAAAAAAAACAAAGAACACGAATCATTGTGGTCGGGTTCCACGCGGCCGGGGGTCGCGAACTCGCGTCGCCTTTTCACTCACGTTTCGAATTTTATCGTTCCAGATTACAGATATAAGAAGGATGAATTGTTCAAGCGAATGAAGACGACCACTCTTGCGCAACTGGTAAGTCACGAGCAAATGTCCACATAGGAATTTGCAAACGCTTCGTCTTGCAAGTGTGTGTCTTGTAAACCCGAGTTCATGTATTGCTGCGAGTAAAGGTGACAGTCGGATTGTATCTTGTTGCTGCAGTGCCCACACGGCGTACATCCTTGTTTCGCGTGGAAATGTGGGTTGATGCGCTGCGGAAACGCTTACTTTTACATGTGCTGGAGTATTTCGCGCGTTGATTTCGTTCACCAGCTGTGTAAGCCTCCAAGAGCGTGGCTCACACTGTTACGGTACATGTCCCTGTCTGCAACCCACCAAGCGAAGTGTGTTTACCGCAGACAAGTTTGGAACAGGTCGCTTCGGCAATTAAGTGCCAGGCAAGTTTCAGTGCAAAGCAATTTAAGCACACGAGACATCTCCCTATTGTTAAAAAATCGCCCCGCCCCAAAAGAGCCTTCGACAACAGGACACCGCGCCGCTTTGACTGGCGATCTCAGTCAACGACCATCAACAATAGGAAAGCCGTCGTCTTTGTCTCAGCCGCTCTCACTGAGCACCGAGCGGCGCTTGAGCAAGACGTTTAACTGTTGCGGGTCAAGTTTGAATGGTAACATCGCGCCCTTGTGTTTTTGTTTGACACGCATTGCCAGAGTCGGACGCATGATTGCGAGCTGTCTGTAACGCGATTCGTTCGCTGGTTCGCGTCGTTTCGCAGACTATTGTTTACATCCGGTGTATATCGTTATTAAAGACCAAGCGCCGTGTAGTTTTTGTAGCGGATAATTTCCATTTTTTTTATTGTATTTTTGATAAGATTTGTTTTTGTTTCATTCATAAATGGTAAGAAGTTTTGTCTTATCGCTGTGAATTCAAAGCTTGCGCTCTAATTTTTACTGGCGTTTTAACTATTTCCGTTTTATCGTAAAAGACATACAATTTCGATACGTTGAATAACTGACTCCAAAATATGGAGCATTTCCGTGAAATTCGTAAGGTTCTCCGTCGAGGTTTTTGCTGTTTCAATGAAAAAGCAGTTCTTTTCGAGATTCGCGGAGCAAGTGGATTAGTTGCTTAGCTTCCTAGACAAGTCTTACAAGAGTTCGTTCATTTTGGATCCATTACATTCACGCATTTCGCAAACGATAACTTTAAGTTTGACACAATCCGAAGCAAAAGTTTGTCTCTTCGACGCCATGTTGTTGGAGTTCTCAAAAACACTTTTGCCAGAATATAGAAGTCACCGTGTTTCGCAGCTTCGTTTGCTTGACTGCAAAGCAAAACTTTTCTCTTTGTGTCACACACACGTTCACGCCTAAGCGAAAAAAACAAGCCGTTGAAACAAAGCACTACCAAAAGTCCGTTTGTCGTATCAGTGAGAGAGACGTCCAGTTGCGAAACCTTGTAAAAACACTGCCATTCCTTTAGTGATAAAGCCAATCCCTTGCGACGAAGGCGCTCACCGAGTTCCGCCTCGTGCACCTTGGGTGCGTTGTATTGAAAAGATCTTTATGTGGAGTGAGTTGTAAGAGATTATGTAAACAAACGAACAGCGCTGGCCCGATGGTTCCGTCACAAACGGCATTGTTGGCATGCTGTGACCCGCAGCCTGGACGATGGCTCTTGTACTTCGCGATAAATTGTTTTGAAATACCGATACTGTCTTTCCTTATGGAGTGCTGCTGCGCCGTTGTTGTTGTTGAGCTTGTTCGTCAGCGATAACTTGTGCGCGCGACGTCGAATTTACAGTTTCACCACTCGAGTAACTTCACTCCACAAGTGAAAGAAGCAAGGAATCAATCACAAATTTTTAATAGGAAATCGATTTCACGTAACACTACGCATCGTCAGTC
>JGI24022J15233_10009973_pt1 | contig 10739 bp, 8 predicted proteins | sample Ectturendosymbi2_FD_15233 | JGI IMG/M metagenome (IMG submission 15233)
TTATGACGAAAAGCATATTTTTGTGCAGGGATGCAAATCAATATGACAGCCCCAGTTCTCACAGAAGTGCGAGCCAACCCTTGTGTCTTTTGTCCATCTAACTACACCATCTCCTTCTACATACCTGCTCTAAACCAAGGCAATACACCTTCGCCATTGGCAAGAGACGTTTACATTGATTCAGCAACAGAGAGGACGTTCTACGTGAAGTAAGAAAACTTTTTACTGAGGCTATGGATTGCCTCTCTTGTTCATTGGAAAGAAAAGGGTATTTCTAAAGAACGTTAATCGTGGCACTAAGTAATCAAAAATGTGGACACTTGATTTCAACAGCTTTTAGAAAAGTAAAATTTTATTGACACATAACCCGGAAAATTATGTTGTTTGGCGTAGTAGCTATTAATCAAAAATAAACGAAAATCTTTCAAACTGGGTTTGTTTGAGACAATTAATGTTTTTGTCAAGAATCATTCAAACATATTAACAAACTCAATGGAAATCAATGCCTAAAATCAAGTCAAAGTGACCAATAAAGCTGTCATATTATGTCTGAAAACGAAATCAATTCTTTCAGAAAATTTGATCGTTGTGTTTTTTTTGCTACACTTTTCCGACTTGTATTTGAAAAGAAGCTGCAAAAAGCACTGTATATTGCAGAATCGTCATCTTACCTGACTCCCTTCTCATAATTTTTTGAAATGGCCCATACTTTGGCAAACTAATGCATGTTCACGCTAACTTCCATCAATCTATTTACAAACTACAACGTCTCCCTTCGCTGATCCTGTCAAAAACAACTGTGACCGATTTGGAAAATCTACGCAATCACGCTTATAAGTTCCTTAAAACATATTATTTCTTTTGCAAAATTTATAAGCATGTCGTTTGATTGTTGCTAACCACAGGCTTAGGTTTTTTTCTCAACTGTAACAATGGTGTTACGTTTTGGCCTGTTTCCTATGTTTTCACTATACTCAGTTTCAACTTAGGTTTTTTTTTATAGATATTTTGGTGGCTGGGCTACGCCGAACCTGTCCAAAATGATGGCCAATCAACTCTACCGTGATTTGTATCGCAACAACGTGACTGCGGACGAGCTCGTGACCGATCGCATGTATGTTGCCGGGTATGACAGTCCCATGAAATGGAGGGATCGTCGCAACGAGGTCTGGTTCCGTCAAGTCAAAAAGGAAGTGTTGCCGCGTATCGAATCAGAAGTGTCGGATAAAGCAAACAATTGATTTTGACTTTGGTGAAAATGCGGCACAAGGACAGCATGGCTGACATGCGTTCAGCAAACAAAAGCAGCCGTTTGGGACTGGTTGTCTTTTTCGAATTTGCTATCGTGTTGTGTGCAATATGTTGGCATGTCGCAAAAGAGCTAAGTTTTTTTCCCCTTTTTGTGTGTTTTGTTTCAATGGTCCGGAGAGCCTATGGAGCTTATGTGGTAAATGAGTTGCACGCACGGGAGCGAGATCCTATTGAACGTTTAATAAGTTGGGAATCATGTGCAACTTTACTGCAAACATAAACACGCTGCCTTCTCCTGGGCCCGTGTGGGCAACTTGCGGCCCGCGTGAACATTTGATACGGCCCGCATCATAATTTTCGTTACCCATGTTAGAGTACAAAATCGCGTCAAAACGAAACTCCATGGTAAACAGGTACTTAGATGGTAAGTTCATCAATTTTTTGACATGTTAACTGCATAACAGTCCACACATCGCAGAATTTTTACCAGTTCCTGAAGATTTTGAAGCGTTGTTGTCAGTCGGTTATTCATTAAGATTGACGTTCAGGATATTTTTTATCTGTTTTTCCTGCATTTGCTTTAAAAATCAGTAATACTTGCGTGCTTTTGAATAAAATGTCGATTTCTCGGTTTTTCACTGAATTTGAGGCAGTCTCTTCGAAAAAGAACTTCATACCGTTCGTGGTTTGGCGAAACGACGATACTGTTCACAGGTATCTGCTTTGTGCACAATCCATTAAAGAAGCATACAGCAAGTCAGGAGTGAAACGAATTGGTTGCATCTGCGTCAGCTCTAACTTGATCTTCTCTACAAGTTCCTGGCTTGGGAAGGGATTGCATGCAAATCAAGTTTCTAAGAATCATGCTTATGTTTGTAGAATGCCAGCTCACAGGCGTTGCATAAATGTACTGCCCGCTGCGCGTACGCGGCGATTGGTGTCATAGTAAAACATTAGCACAAAAACGTAGGCAAGCAGACTGGACTTCGGTAACTCAAACATCCCCATGTCAGGAAATCAGATAACAAAACTTGTTGGCAACTATCAACTATCAGGTTTAGCCAAGAACATTGTCTGAACGGTGAGCATTTCATATTCTCCAATAGCCAAGATGAATGTGAATTTTTCATTTGCCTCTCAACTTCGTTGCACTATAAGACAACAGTGCCGGTAGTCTATTTTACCGTAGTGTGAACGCTCTACCAGCTTATGACTGCTCTTATTTCCTTTTGCACTGGGCAAAGATTTTCAGTGGGACATTTGGAAATCATGTAAATTAAAAAAGTTGTGATTGAGCGTGATAATACAGTGTCAAGAATCTTGCAATGCATTCAACAAAAAGCATATTTGATGCGCTTCATCGTCGCGTCTATGCCTCAAGCAACCTCACCATTCCCGCAGGAATGTGCAACAAGTGCCAAACATTAGTGCGACCATCGTGACTGCAAAGACGACGTGACTTGGCCTTCTCCAGCTTCCAGGCGTCTGATCGATGCGCTCAGTTGGAGATCAAAGCAGTGCGTATGCAATCTTCCCCGCAGCGTGATGTGCCAAACGCGAATTCGTCAAACGTTTGCGGATGCGATTGCTGGAAAGTGCTAATTGAAGCTTTGTCGTGCAGAAGAAATCTTTTTGTGAACCGAGAGGACCCGTTTTTGTTTCTTAAACTTTTCCATCCAGCCCAAATGGGCCGACAAAACCTAGCGGAGTTCGTGAGTGGAAATATGCTATAATGTCCCCTAAAACACATTGATGAACCCCTAAGGTGCTCGCGGACCCCAGGTTAAACCCCTGTTGTGGCAGAATCACGTTTATTACAATTTCGCCACTGCAGTATTGCTTTTCAAAAGTGAAATCAAAGCATTACTCTGCAGGCAATGTCTGATGATTAAAGAATGTTTGTTGAAAATGAAGCATTTCGTGCTTTTTGAATTTTTAGCTGCTTTGAAATTTTTTGAAATGCACTTTGCATCTTTATTATGCCACTTGTGAGTAGCGCAAAAAACACTTTTAAACTCAGGGCATTTTGGCTCAGCACGCACATCATGAACCAAAATGGCGTCGATACAGCAAAGGCATGGTTGAGGTGACTTACGTAAGCCGAAGCCAGTACAGCAGGTCTAACTAACATAGAACGGTTCAGTTTGTTTTTTGAAAAGACAGTAGACAAACTAAGAAATACAGTAGCATAACCTACTGTTGAACTTAACGGCGAAAATCATGTAATATTAATTTCAAGCAGGTAGTGTGTAGCCAAAAAGTGCATTGCGTTTGCGTTGAGTTTATTTAGCGATACTTGAGGATTTGCAACACGAACAAACGATCATTTTAAAGACATCAGGACACCGAAGAAAACGGAATGATATCGGGCTTAGATTTGGAAAATTGTTCAGCACGTAAATGAAGTCGAGTTAAACGTAAAAGGGAATCGATTACTTGTCAAATGTTCGATGTTGTGTTTCGCAAATGTGTGCTTAGAGGGCGTAACAGAAAGGGTCAAAACACACAAAGACCTCGCAAAAAGTTAAAATGTATCTGTGACATTCAAAGTCCTGCCCTGTATGCTTGACTTCATCAGTTTTTTTGCAACAATTGCAGCATTTAGAGCAGGCTGGTGCTTCTGCACAAAAATGACGATTCTGGCACGTGCACAAAAGACGTCAGTGCCAAAATGTCAGTCACGGGTCATTTGTCTGTTACAAAATGCCAGCAGGAAAGACTAGGTCTTCTTAAAAATTAACTGTCATTACGTCAGCCGTATCAAATTTTTTTGTCCGAAAATGTACCCTTTCCATGTTTTGGCCGGCAAAGAAGGTATGTTTTAAAACTCCTTCTTACAGTTTTGCTTGAAATAACTGCGTTTTGTGCAGATCAATGGTTTTGTGCAGATCGAAGTCATTGTATCCGCAGATATAAGTTACATACTCATGGTCAATCTCAAGAATCTTGTTGTGAAGGCCATCGCTCTTGCATTGCTCTTTGCTAGATTGATTTCAGCCTACAACGCATGCAGATTCAAAATTGATCATAAAGACAGCACAGAAAAACCGCGATTCAATTTGACTGATAATATAATCAACCAGAGGTGATGCTGGCTTGATTTTGCTCATAATTCATTTTGCCTAAATGAATTCAACTTTTCAGATTTCAGAAAAAATTGTCTCTTTTTGTAAATACTGAAGATTTGTTTCGAAAAACCTCCGTCATGAATAACGGTTTAACTGCACAGCCACCAGTGAGTGCAAGATATTTTCATCTTTTTGTATTGCTTCTGTTTCCGCACACTGAGCTTAGCCTGTTTTCACACATTCGCTTGCCTGTCTTTCTATTGAATATCCTCATACAGTAGACAAAGAGTATTTAGTAATGCAGGGCCGCCAAAACCTGTGTTATGAATTACGTGTTCACGGCTGAATAACTTTTTATCAAAGGCCGTATGCGGCCTTTCGACTGTAGGTTGAGGAACCCTGTTCTAGGTGAATAGTTTTCCGCAAGCAATTGACCGCAATGTCGTGAGGTGAGTCTGCTTTCATTCAGACGAGTTTATTTTTCCGTTCCTTTCGCAAGATGCCCAAAAGATGATGAATTAAACACTTTCAGAGGTCTTTGAGAAAGTGGCAGCACATTTTTTGACTATTTCTTCACCACCATATTCTTTTTAGAAAATATGAAAGCTTCCACAAGGAAAGATAAGCAGCAAATAGTTCAAAGGATCGGTACATTCCGTGATAAACCATGTCCGAGAACTATGTGATTTTGTCTTGTTCTAAGTTGGCGTTCCGATACAACTAGATTCTCTTACTCAGATGACCATGGGCAACTATGCAGTAACTGCTTGCCAACGGGTTCAAAAGGCCGCGGCACAGTTTTTCATCAATGCTTACGCCAGTTAGTCAGACGACTGTTACAGCAATACTGTGACTTTCGTCGTTTCGCTTTAAAGTTACCCAGCAGTGCGATGATGTTCGAATTTTCTAGATGGGTTCTCATAAAACTGAAACAACGATCTCAGTGATCTCATAATCGGAGTGTTTGCTAGGAGTATTGGTTTGCCACGAAACGACACCAAACCATTAAAGTTTTTCCAAACTGCCATAATCCAGGTCTGCATTGTGAATAGGGAGGCTTTGCACAGGGAAGAGTGCACAAGAGCAATTCCCTCAAGTCTTGAAAAAGAGAGCGATTTACTAGTTTATTTAAAAAACAGAAAATGTATCGTTTGTCATTTTATTGAAAAAGCATTTCCTTTTTCTGTTTAATGCAGAGTAGTTTATGGCAAGAGATTTAACATCATCTCGTTTTAATTGTGTGCTCCTCAATGAAGCTTAACTTTGCCTAAATATGCTCCGAAAATTATCACTTCAGACCTGCACTGTAAAATACCGATCATGGCTTTCACCTATACCGCAAGAACTGATAGTATGCCAGTTTTTCACAAATTTGAAATGAAACGTGCTGTTTCTACTTTAGTGTTAAGCTGCAAATACCATAATTTATTGAAACAATTTTGGTAACCCAGGTTTCAATATCTTCATGCAAATTTTCAGGCAGCAAAAAACCTGCTTAGCGTAGCAACATGTTTCAGTTTCGATTTTATAGTTTTGACTGGCGTAAGTCTGCAATTGGCTTTTTATGTATAACCAAGTCATTACTGCCTTCAAAATATCTTTGACAAACCTGTGACCAGCGACCAACGTTTCAGGCTCTACGCGGCCACCAGCAAAGATCCAAGACTCCAAATGCCAGCACGTGATCTCATCGTCTTGTGACATAACACGCACACGTTTTCACATTTTTTTGTTGTGTCGAAAAAAGCACAGACATGTTTGACAAAAACTGAACGCTTCCATAAAATTTCGATACTTCTCTTGCGACCACTCGAAGTTAAGTTGCAGGGCAGTTTACCAAAGCAATCATGATGAAGACCTTGTTCATTGGACTGTGTTTGACAGGACTGGTTTTTGCCAGTAAGGTGGAATTGATCGAAGATTTGGAAAGCTGGGATCTTGAGCACCCACTGTACAACGTGACAGCAAATCAACCCAAGGTAAAGGCAGCATAACATGTTGAAATCAGTTTTTTTGCCGACAGTTAGAGATATTTTGTCCCAAAACTAATCCTGTCTACAAGTTACTAGATTTTGATCTAACACTTTTGGATCAATAGAAGGCAATGCAAAGCACTACAACATACTGTGTAGTGTTGCGACCGGAAAGCCCGAGCGGCATGTGCGCAAAGCTTCACAGCTTCACACTGTAGGAGCATGCAACAATAAAGATCACCCGATGAGATCACTCTATCATTGCTTGTTCGCGCCACATATATATGGGTGTTATTCTCCGCACACATCCCATTCGTGGTGAATCACACATTCAACGCATCGCCAACTGAGAGGTTGCAACAACATCCCCTCCTTTTTACAACGAACAACACCGATCGCACGTTCTTTATGCGAAGGTTGCACCTGGAACGGCTTTCACATCCTGGTCACAGAAACATTTTGTTGCGATCGGAAAGTCCGAGTGGCAAGTGGGCACAGCTTCACACTGTGGCAGCAAGCAACAATAGAGATAACGCGCCGCAATCACTCTGTTATTGCTTGTTCGCGCCGCATTTATATTGGTGTCATTCTTCGCGCACATCCCGTTCGTGGTGAATCGCACATTAAACGCAACGCTAACCCAGAGGTTGCAGCAGTATTATGTTGTGACCAAAGTTGAACTCACATTTTTATTTCCCATAAATAGAGTTTAAAAGTAGTTTTGACTTCTATATTATAATGTGTCACTTTATGTTGCAGAAAACGTTCTTTCAAACAGGCCGAAGGTTGAAGGCTGCGAATGTAGGGTGATTGAGCGTTATAGTAACAGATCCACAAAATCTAAAGATATCAAATTTTGAATATTTAACTTCCTTTGAAAACAGTCACGAGTAGTTGAGGAAAATATGCTGTTTCGACCGCACTTTTCCCAGAACTCAAAACTGGATAGAAATTAAGAAATTAAGAAACATATGGCTTTACAAACATATTTAGGATAAAAACCAGACTACTTGAATACTCTCAATTAGCAGCACATGTTGATGGAATTGGTTTTTAGTCCCCACGACCTTTTGATTTGTTTTTGGCAATTTCTGGTTATTGCTTTTATAGCCTAAAATTACATGGCATATAAACGGCCTAGTTTATTTGAATTCATTTGGCCGTCCTTGTCAAAGTAATGATTTTTATCCCAAAAAGGTCTGATAGTGAATTAGAAGAAATTTTTTCTGCAAATCGATTTTTTAAACATATGTTTACGAGCATTACCTTGTGTCACAGTGTGTGCTTTTTGCTATATTTTTCAGGATGGTTCTTACGAGATTAGGAGCTACGAGTCAGCAAAATGGGCCAGCACCGTCGTACGAAGCATCAGTGGTGACAAAGCAAGGATCATCGGTTTCAGGCGGTTGTTCAAATACATCCGTGGTGCCAATGACCGAGGTTCGCAATATTCCAAGAAAAATAGACGCATCTATCTAAATTACACCGCTTTTTTTGCAAACTCTCGAAAAGCGATGTTTTCAGTGCGCGCAATTCATTAAAACGCCATTTCATCGAAGTGGTCAGTCTTTTTGTGCTTGGTTGATTTTTAAGATAGCACAATAACAATCAATGAAATTTTTAGAATTTTTTCAACATCGGTTTACCTAAATTTTGGAATATAAACTGGATTTAAGCAAAACGTATAGAAGTTAAAATTTATGTCGTTCTTCGGATACGTACAAAATCTTTGTTAAATTTGGTCGCTGAATTTCCTGGTTAATTTGATTGCATCATGACATAAGTTCGGGAAGTTTAAAAAACATAGATAGAAGGAAAGACTCAAGATTCGTGATTTACCATGTTGAAATTTTTCGTAGATGGGTTTTGCTTGTAGTGCTTAAATGCCCGTTTGATGAACTGTTTGGTGATCATACACCACTTGGAGTCACGATGCAACTTGGAAAAGGCCACACACGGTATTCCTTAGGCAAGGTCAACTAAGTCGCCTGAAAAATCTTTCATCTGCAGTTGTTTGCTGCCACCACAATCTTTCAAACTCCTGACTATATATACTGCATTTCCGCTCAAAACTATTTCTCCCATAGTATTCTGAAACAACCTTTCCAATAAAATATAAAAATGAGCAAAGCTTGATAACCAATTCATCTTAGAATGTAAGTTGAAAATAACAGCAAATCAATGTTGAGCGGAGCAGATTGCAAACACTAAAAAATCAAAATGTCTATGTGTAGTTGTCGATGTGTTTTCATGTGTTTCAATGCCTGAATAGACTTGGCAGACTGAACTCCATCGTTTCGTAAAAAAAGATAAGTTTGTACAAAGGAGAAAATACCTTGTTAAAATAACCAGTGTTGACATTTCCTGTTTCTTGTTTTTCTAAACTTTACTTTTGGGCAAAGGCAGTTTGCGACAGACAGAAGTCTGAAGTGTGCTTTTTGCCGGGGCGGTTGAGGTGAAGGCTTTTGCACAACGAGCGCAACGGCGATTCACTCGTGTATCGAACACCCAATATATCAACTTAGAGGTGGACTTTTACCGCCACCCTAACATTACGTTTCAAATACATATCGTGTAAATACCGCCAGATTTGCTTATCAACTGAGAGGTGGACACTTTAACGCCACCCTAACATTACAGTAGGTTTTAAATGATTTAAATATCTTGTAAATACCGCCTATTTTCCTTCAGAAAATATCAAGAAAAATTGGACCTGAAAAACCTTTAGTCCAAAGCTTCTCAACCTGTGGGCCAGCGAAGAATGTTGAAGGGCCACGGTCTGGTATTATTGAAACTGAGTACGTTTTGCGAGATGAACTTTTGATCGAAAACGTGTATAGCTTTTGAGCTGCAAACGTCATAATACGCTCTTTTTGGTCATGATGTCTCAGACATTATTGCGATGTAGAAATTTCCACGTAACCTATCACGTTGTGCACAATATGCAGTTACTGAAGGTATTTTTGAAGCATACAGGTAGCTCTTGTTGCAATGAAAACAAAATTTGAAAGCAGGCTAGAGTTGCCAGATGGCCGGTATTTCACCTACCTGGCCGGTACTTTACTGCTAATTTAGCAGAGGTCGGTAAAAGGCCGGTATTTTGAAAATCAGTGCCCGAAGCCCGCATTTTGAAAATAAATATTAATTTTCCGTAACTTTAAAAAGAACGAACGCCGAATTTCTCAAATTATAATGACTCCAACAGTGAATCTTGTCAGGACAGTTCCTTCAACGAAGTTTATTTGCTGCTGTTGATGCAATCCTTGGTGCGATTGTCACGTCACACACGCACCGATATGTAATGAAATGAGCCAGCCAAAATAGGGGCAAATTATTAATTGCGGCTGACTTAACAATGATCACTGTCTCCCTGTGTTCCCTGTGCCGCTTACGAATTACGACACAGCTTATATCTGGCACTGTTGACAAAATGGCCGGTATTTTTACAAAACACATCTGGCAACCCCAGGTTTAAATGTGGAAGATGACTTGATCTGTGCATTGGCATGTATTGTGATTCGAATATCTAGGCTTTCTAGCAACAAACAGGCACAGACTTTTCATTCATTGTAGCGCACGTTGTGCTGTTACAAGTTGTTTTTACTTGTGTTTATTTCTTATCTGTGCATGTGCAGCAGTTGACCCATTGGATAAGTTCTACAGTCCGGGGGACACGGACCCTCTGTATGTTTATTAATTAGGGAGCATGCTTAAAAAGGTTGAAAAAATCCTGATTTAGTCGATAAAACACTGGCGTCCCTGCAAGATTAAGCTATCTTAAAAATGCACTGGAACGGTGCAAGGCACAATTACAGTAGTAAGTCAACACCCAAGGTAGCTGCTAAAATCAGAATGGCAGAAGAAATTATGCATACAGTTGTACCTCTTCTAGCAGTAGCCTGGTATTACTCTTCTCTGTAACCTGAAATCTTTGTGTAGTCTAAAGCAACGCCCGAGCAAATGTTTTGAAGAGTTCATTTTCTAAGCTCTAAAGCACGACGAAACTCTTCTGATGGAAATCAATCGCCGTAATACTGATACAATGGCACCTGAAAGTCAAGCGCTGTGCTTGACTTCTATTTTACTCGACAGGCATTGAACTGGATATGACAGTTCCAGTTACGACTGAGATTCAAGCTAATCCGTGCGTGTTCTGCCGATCGAACTACACCGTGTCTTTCTACATACCCTCGCTGTACCAGGACGATCCACCGCAACCGACCTCGGAAGACGTGTTTATTGACACGCGCCCGGTTATGGAGTTTTATGTAAAGTAAGAGCAAGGAAAGGAAAATAAAGCGTAACTTATTTTAGCTTAAATTTTAATAATAAAAAAATGCTTATGTCAGGCGCTGATCATTGGCGTACCTGGGGTTTTCCGCGCCCGGGGACAAAGTCAGTTTTGCCCCCCCCCACCCAGCCGGGTTATAAGGCAGCATAGATGTGA
>JGI24022J15233_10009974_pt1 | contig 10739 bp, 10 predicted proteins | sample Ectturendosymbi2_FD_15233 | JGI IMG/M metagenome (IMG submission 15233)
CTCCTGGGAAAAGGCGACATTTTACTCTTTCGCTTTGTGACGGCAACTATGTTATCATCGTTGGGCTTTTAATGTTGGATTACTTTACAGCGCAAGTCTTTCTGTTGTAATGAACATCAACGTTCTGACAAAATGTTGGCCTGCGATAACTAACTTACAAACTGGCTACGGTTCGTAAAGTCAGCGGTCAATACTCAATTTATTTGCTATTTAGCTCGCCTAAATTACAGTAAATAAACAATAAATGAAAGTTCAAAATTTTGTCGGAAAATTTGTGATTATGTCTGAAAAAATGAGAAAAAAGTATATAGGCAAACATATCACAAGAAAAAAAGCTTGCATTATGTATATAATGCAAATTTTAGACAATGGGCTGCCGGTATCTTCTGTTCAATATGGTCATAACGCTTTTATAACCTGAGCTAGTTGGCTTGATAGGTTTAGACTGCAGATGTGAAAAAGCTAAGACACGATATTAAATACGTCCTTGAAATTCTACCTGTATTAGCGACGTCAAATGTATTTTGGAGCAATACACTTTTGGGCCAAGCGGGAATCTATCGCGCAATTCTGACATTGCTTTTGATGGCATCCTTTACATAAACAACTGGATTTAAAAAATAAAGGATATATATGAATCAGAGCTATCGAATTTAATGCACAAATTTCATAACAATACGTTGCCACAATCGCATAACAGTTTGTTTCAGAAAATCACTGCAACTCAAATGAGTTGTTCACACGAAGAAAACGCCATTTATAAAGGAGCACTGGCATGGTCCAGTATACCGCAACATTTTAAAAGTTCCTCTTATGGTAAATTCTCCATCTGTGTGTGGTACTTGTTTTCTTCGTGTGAACAACTCATTCATCATTTTTTCTTTTGATGCTTTTGTCACTGATATTCGTTTTTCTCACTATCGGTGCCTAAATATTGACTGTGCTACATTGTCTCAGGTCTATATCATATCTTCTTGTGCATTAAGTGTATGTTGGAGATTGACTTTGTTGTTGCTGTTTGTTGTTGTTTGCTTTATCAGTTGTTGTTTTTTTCTCTTGTGTTGAATATTTAGTCATAATGGCCACCAACGTACTTATCGCAAAGTTAAGGATACCTTAACGAGTTAATCTTCGGATTTTGCGATGTCCCAGCCCTATGTTTTTATTGTTTGGCGATGTTCTTGAGTACTGACAATATTTCGACTGGCGACTGAACTTCAATACAATATATCGACATCCAGTTTAGCAGCCTGAAATGGAAGTCATGCCATACCAATTCCTTTTCATTAAATTTTTTGTTTCTGATTTGTTGCTATAGAAATAATTATACTCTGCACGTACATCTAACTCCACAAGCTGCGCCTAAAGACGTGATTGTCATTTTACAAGCTATATATTGGATTGTCAATTTACAAGCTGTATATTTTATTCCTATCTTGAGACTTGAGTTGTTGCTTGTTAGTGTAAGAACTATTCTACTAGTAACCAGGTCGGAAATTCGTTTCAGACATTGTATTTGTGATCTTATTGGGGATAGCCAAAAAATTTAAACACGAGCACCCAGCATGCTTCAGGTTAGAGTATATCTTTTAAACACTTTTTTTTGTAGATACAAGAGATTGTCGGGGATTGTAGATACAATAGATTGCCAGCAATGTTCTTGTCGACTGTGCAGCGGATGAAAAATGGGGCTCCAAGTTTTTGGACCTGTTTAAATACCAAGCGCGTTTCAACTATGGTGGTTCCCTGAAAGACCTATAGTTTGACCAACAAAAGTGGTCTAGACAAGGTAACCACTTTTGTGTGATACCCAACAATCATCACCACCAGAGAATCCACGGTATTTTGACCAAGCCAAGACCCTTTTTGACGCCTCTCTATTTGACTTACCCTCTAAAAATGCGTGGTCTGGATCTGCCACTGTCTTCTGCAGTCATTATGTCATAAAAAGCGTTCTCAACATTTTTCACGATACCTTCAACGTGTCGCGTTGTCGTAAAAAGTGATTGTCACCATTTTATGGCGGCATAATAGTAGGATTGATGTGGCCATCGTATTTCATGCCTGTCTTCACGTAAAGCTTAAATACTACTCCGAAGTCTTGAGATGTTACCAAATAATTTGTACGTGCTCTTGACGAAGATGTCTATTCAAGCATTGGGTGAAACCACGTGCTATAAAAACGTTTTACAAATTTCCAAAACTTTAGGTGTTCACTTATTTGGCATTTACTTGCTCCCATAATTGTCCAAGTATTGTGATTATCAGTTGAAAATTGTAATTGGCGGAGCAGGTTAAATGCTGCACCATAGGTTATTGATGTCAGATGAGTCACACACAACGATATTACAAAAACAAATATCTCAGTGGGTGTTTTTGTAAAGTGCCGGATGAGTTCATACTCATCGCGCACAAGCATGAACTCTCTTCAATCGTCTGGCCTGACTATGCAGCTTGTTCAGACACGGTAGCAAATCTTAAAACATGTCTCAATTTAACCACTTTAAACATTTCTTTCCTTGGTAATTCCAATTTGAAACCAAACATGAAAATTATGACGAAAAGTTAAAACTTCGTTTTGCCTCCTTGAGGTCCTGCAGTGCATATACTGTGGAACAAATGATCAAGATGTTCATTCTCAATAAAGATAGTTTCTTGGACTTCTCAACTCAAAGTAGAGATAGTTTTGTTGTCACGCGACGATACGTGTTGTCTTATTGGCCGGTCCTCTGTTAAACTGTCAAAGAGTCAGTTTTGAAAGAAATCGGGCTTCAAACCGTGGCAGACCCATCCCGTTGCGAGCCAACCAGCGTCAAGTCACAAAAAGCGCTCTGGTCTAAGGTTCTACTCAAGTATTCCAACAAGCTTGCGCCACCCTCTGCAAAGCTGATCTGACCCGCCATCAGCCTAGGGTCAAAGATCAGATTAGTGATCATTATTTTAGCTTATTGGTTTTATTTGATGTCTTAAGAATGGGGTAAAGCCATTTGGATGATTTAACCCATCCAGGCCCTGTATAGACTGCAGCGATGGTGTGAACATAGCTGAAACTGAGCTCCACACTGCCATCACTTTTTTACGGTTTGATTCTTCCTTTACAGCGCCATTCTATGTAAAAAGCGAGCTCCAAGTTGCCTGCAGCTTAGTCTCGTAGCAAGGATGTTGCTTTATATTTGAAAATCAAACGGTGTTTGGGAACGTAATCTGTCGTGAATAACTGTTGTCGAATGTTAATGTATACTCTATGTAACGCATTCATTGCAGTTAGAAGATTCTGTCACAGAAAAACATGAGGTGTGATGATTACCGCTTTTATTCGCTTGCAGGTGTCGCGGTATGCTGATCTGTATGCGGCGTCCTTCATCAACTTGCTCCATTACCCACTTTGCTACTTCTTTCGAGCTCCATCCGTGCTGGTTCGTCCGCTTGATTGCATGTCTTGATTTTTGTGCCTTGTGTAAATTTATTGAAATTGTTTTGAAGTTGTATAAACTCAATGCTCACACTTTTCTTTTTGTTTCCTGTAACTTGGCTCCATTTTCTCGTTGTATGTCAAAGAGAATGAATGGAATATCGAGCAGCATGTGACTGCAGTGACACAAAACAAATCTGACGATTTCGACCAAAACCCTGGTTCAGTGAAATATTCACACAAGGATAACAATTTTAAGGAATAACAAGCTTGTTTTAGGCAATCATTTTTCGCAGTACCTATTTTTTAAAGTAAGTTTTTTAACAGATGTTCGATATCCCCGAATCCCTTTTGAAGACGTTTGAAAAAATTCTGAGACATGTCTGTGCTATTACCTTTGTACTAATTGGGCGCTTAGGACGGAGTAGTGGTGGGGGCAGAGTTACCCATAGGTGTAGGAGCAGGCAAATTTTTGGGGTGCGAAGGATGTTTGCTCGAATTTCCCCCAACTTGCCCGGCAAACTTTTGGGCCACTTTTTGTGTTTTGTGCAATAATTTTCTCAAGCAAACCTTCTTTTGGGACGACCTCCAAAAAAAAGAAAAAATGTCTTCATATGATTCTGCAAACGTTAGGCGCCATTATTTTCAAATCAAACCACGATGGGCGCCGTTTTTGGCTAGATTTCCACGGATTTTGCCAGGTTTTTCACCAAATCAAAACATTTGGTGGTGCGCTTGCACCCCCCTTTCCTACACCACTGGCGTTACTTCAAAGCTTTTAAACTAAACCGACGAAGGTTGTAAAAAGCGCGCGTGCACTCAAAAAAGTGATGTGCAATGTTCCCTCTGAGGTGCGGAAACGCGCAGTACAACCAGAGACCATTTGAGCAGTGAAATTTCATTCTTGCGCGCTTGCAACATTCCAAATTTAAACTTAAAAAGTCATTGATGATATCGAGATTCAGCCATAAACCTGGACTAAACGTGTGAACATTGGAAATTCGAGAAAACAAGAGATTAGTTAAACTAAATGTGTACTTTGGTAGTTTTCTGATAAGATTTTTAATGTGTAACTCATTTAGAACTCGGATAGCACAACCTTAAATATTCATGCTCACTAAAACAAACATTTGCTCAATGTAAAAGTTTCTTGGAGGGAACACTGGTGACGTATGAGAACGTTGTGACCCAATCAACACTTAAATACACTGGTTGGTGTAGCTGCATGGTTTGACTTTACACGTCATTATTAGAAGCTTGGCAAAAACACTGCATACCATACTCCCAGGAGCTTAACACAAGAGGGACATAATTCCCGGGTGCAGAATCACTATGGGGACGCCGAATGACTGCGGGGGGTGCGCGAAAAGTCCTAACAATGTCGCAAGTACTTTCTTCAACACAGTACATTTGCTTCCGAAAGACCTTAAGTTTGAACATGGGGGTGCCAAACTTGCTTCTTGTCCCGGTCCCATCTAACCTCGTTATGCCCCTGCATACACCAAAACTACCAGTAATTTTGGTGTTTCTCCATATTTGGGAAATTGCATGTCAATGAATAAGGGCAGCAACTGTTTAAGGATCAAGAAGACCTTGACCAACGCTTGTGATAACAGACCGAAGTAGCCTGTTTCTGATTTTGCTGATCACTGAAATGATTATCATTGCGCAACTGTGCTTGGCGTTTGACAGTGATGCAGAAATAACGCCTGCTCAAGGCCTCGAAAAGTTCAGAGCAGCTTGTGTCCCATTTGATGGTGAGTTTCCTTTGAGCTGATGGATTAAAATATGACCATCACTAGCGACAGTTACAGTAACCAAGAGGGCTATATATTTTGGATAAATGTTTTTGANTATCTTGGTGCTGGTCTAGATTGCAAANAATTATTAATCAATGNTTTCGCGTTTTTTTGTTTATCAGCTTCCCCACGAATCTGCAGTAGACTCTGCCGCNGGATTTGATGAGATGGAAGAAAGCCCTATGGCAAACAGAGACAGCCATTCCAGCGCAGAAACCAGTCAGATGAGAGAGAAGCTGTCGCGTATGCCCAGCCAGAAAATGTTGATGAACAGCGAAGTCACGTACACGAGCGATGAAGACGATTCCGATGAGTGAGATCTTGCAGATTTACGAGGTCAAAGGAAAAGACGTTTTGTTTTCTGCTGGGACGGTCCTTGTGTTTGGTTTGCGTGGCAATACTTCGGTAATTCTGTCGGGATCGCTTCAATCGCATGCTCGCCTATACACGCAGGCGCACGAATCTGTTCTGAATAACTTAGGCTGTAAAGTAACAGCGATCGCCTATAGTAACCTACGAATGGAGTAAAAAGCCTTGATCCCCCCTCATAAGATTTTGTCGCTGGTTGCAGGGCGTATGATTTCGAAATAAACCGCTGTTGGGTGCAACAAAAATCGCGTAAAGATTAGGAGCAATGCAACACCTGCTGTAACGTACCTTGCTGTAAATGTAAAAAATATCCCCAAATTCGTTTGGAAACAACAAATGCTGCCCGACGAAAGGTTTATCTTAATCCATCAGAGCGTTTCCTTCAAAGTTCTTCGGAAGTGTTTGCACATTTTGTATGCACACGTGGCGCCCGAAAAGTTATGTTACGCTTTTTACAACGGGATCAACTCTTTCTAACTCGAGACGCTCTCACTCCTGCCAATGTTTTTTGTGCCGCAAGAGATTGCGACTGGTTTATCTCCGAGGCATAAATTCTACAAGTCCATCCACCTCTTCTTCCCTGGCGTCACCGATCTGTGCTTGATGCAGTTTGTATATCCAGCGATAATCAAAATGTCAAGTAGAAACATTAAAGTTGAGCTTTGTTCGCAGCACTCCTTTTCAACAGGGCGCTGTCCAAAGCATCTGCTTTTTTGTTAATACGCAGGTCTGTATATAAACTTCTTGCATGCGACGGCGCTGCTTTGTTCCTTACTGCGCAGCCTACCTCTCAGCTCCACGACAGATGCGTTTCACTTTCTGCAGGTTCGCTTGCCACGCTTTAGATGTGCTGGCTGAGTGTTACCTTAGCATACTTTAAATTTGCCTCAGCGTAAGCCATCGATCTCGGCATGTAATAATTCGTGCTTGCGCAGATCGGCAATGACTTTCGCACTTCCGAGACTGAGACTGGTTACTTTTCGCGGTCGTGCGGTGTTCCAATTGAAGCTGCGCTCTTATTTTTGCTCAGTGCAACTGCCTGACGCTGAATGTCTACCTGACATCCGCAACACAAATACAACCTGGTATAAAAGTTTGAATCGCCCTGTTCGTTGCTTTTGCGGGTATTTCCTGAAAACTGTTGAAAGACCTTTTGCTTCGTTTCGTCCAAGTTTTTATTGAACTTTGTGTGTGTTGCTTACTCGTCACTTCGCGCGGTGACAGTTTCTTGAAATCCTGAATACCTGCGTTGTAGCATGCCGCTCGGCGCGCTGGCTAAGTTCACCAGCCTAGGCTTGCTTGCGGTCGTATGTTAAATTTTCGCTCAAGTCAGTTTTTTGATAATGGCACAATAGCAACACTTATGGCACCTTCTACTGCAAGTGACTTTAACTTGATCTTCACTCCACTGTTCTCGGAATGCATGCTTAAGACAACCAAAACAAATACTCGTATTGGTTGTTATGAGCTGTTTTCGTTTGCTGCATAAATACTAGCTACTGTACATGTGACAGGTTGACTTGTTGGATAACAATCCATTTAACAGATTTGGTGGCTTAAATATCATCGGGTTTTGCATCATAAGACGGATACGTCTAAAATCGTGCAGTAGAAGTCCAAAAGTTGAATCGAGCAGTAGGTTCTTGTTTCATTGAGAAACAAATGCTTGACGCCGTCACCGATGTTCACACAGCTCAAATGTTGAAAGCACAGTTGTGTGTTTATTTTTGCTACTTTCATTGTGTTCACCTTCTTTACTTACAACATTTCAGTTCGACATGCAATATCCGTTCATTGTATAGTTGCCAAACCCTTGGGTAAATGACCAGCGAATAAAATGCAATGAAACCCATGTCTTGTGGGCGCCTCTGCTTGTGAATTTTGTGTAATGTTGAAGTAATTCTTGCTTTGTGTAAACTCAGTTGCGGTGGCGAAGAGCACAATGTGCGCAGAGAGCGGATTGCTCGCGTTTTCAATGCAATTACGCCCCAAGTTCACGTTAAATTTATCGCACGACTATAGCAGCACTCCTTTCGGACATGTTGCGAAGCTTTATAAGGAAAAGAGAAACGTTCCACAGTTAAAACCTTGCATGTGACCGACGAAACGTTTCGTTGGGGAAGTTTCACGAAGCCTCTCTTATTCGTATGATTATTCTTTTGTCTTGTTCTGTTTCTTTCAAACACTATACGTGTTTATACATATATATATATATATACATATGAATCGTTCTTAATTTTATGTGCTTCTCTTGCTTTCTTAAGCTTTAGATGTGTTTTGCGAGTCATGTTGTCGAACATATTTCAATTTTCCACGTGAGTTCATGTCGAAGTACACTTATGAAGAAAAGACGTTTCAAGTGCTTAAAATCAGGGATTGGTTTTTCAAAACTTTTCTGGTCATGACAGACATTCATCAAAACCAGTGTCAAAAAAGCGCACATTCGGAATTGTTTCTTAGACAAGACGACGCTCTGCGCAGGATTTTCGGGTACGAAAAAGAATGAATATGTTGCTAAGCATTCACTCAACGAAATCTAGTGTCTTTTATATAATCTGATAATCTATCAAGTATTGGAAAATGGTAAGAAATCCTTTTACACATGTCTGAGTTATCCAGTGCTACAACTTACACATATATATATCTTGTTGATTTATGGCGATGGCTTATATTAGTAGGGCAGAGCAGATAACGACATGCACACGTCTCAAACACCAGAAGGTTGGTATATGAGGTCAGAGTTACGCTCAATCGCACACCAGCGTGGTTGCACACGGGTTCATGCATTAGTACGATGCACAAGTATCATCTACACGGTCGTCGGAAGGATTTTTGAGGTATAGCACGGGGAGTTTTCCGAAATTTTTGTAAGGGGAGGCAAAAGTGGTAAAATTTGTTTTTTTCCCACTAGAAACTAAAAACAACCTTTTTTTGCTAAAATTTCGCAGTCCAGGTCCCCCTCTTCCGACGCCTATGATCATCTGCTACATCAGGACTTGTCAAACTATGGGTCGCAAGCAAATTGGCTTGACAAATTAAATATAACGTTTGTAATCTTTTCAAGAAAATTAAAAGTAGGCCTGCAGTAAATATATTTCTACTGCATTTCAGTGACATTACCGTGCTTCACACTGTCAGTTGTTTACTNGGATGTCTGCTTGAGCTATCAAATAATAATAATCAACCAAGCACAAGTTATGCCTGCTATGTCATGATGGTTTTAATAGTTAAATTGGTGTAAAAGCAACAAAACGTTTGCTATGTTCATCGTTTTAGCCTAAATGTGGAATACGCCTAGCAGAAGCCTGTCTGCAGAAACAGACAGCATGTNAATTTCCCGCCAAAACCACCCGAGAACCGTGTATATTAGAGCTGACACGGGCCGCTAATGTCGGCTTTTGGCCGATAGTTTTAGCTGTTGGATTTCACCGAGCCGCTCGCTCATGTTGAAAAAAACTCCAAAGAAATTGAGTGAAACCACTTAGCATCTGCTTGGCATTGCTTTGCCGATGCTGCAATTTCAGGCAATTTTTCCCCATATGTGAGCACTCCGTCATGCGCGACTGGGGGTTAGGCCTACACTAAGAAACTTTTCGTATATGGTGATAACTTCTTGCATGAGCGTGGCGGTCAGCGATTTTGGTGTTGAGAGGCTTCTTATAGGGAACGTGTCATGCAATGTTTTGATTGCGTGCTATAGGTGTTTTTATATTATATATGTAGGCCTACCAAATCACATTCGCTTTATATTTTAAGTAACGTCATGGGCACAATCTGGTGGGGGACGTGTCCCTCCCACTTTTTCAGACGGTGGCATAGTATGCCATGTTCCCTCACTTTTTTCTCTAGGTTTTGTATTTGGAGAGGTTTCAATAATAAAAGTGATGTTTGTCACGTTTTATGTAAAGAGCTTTTCATGTTAGAAGTTAAGCTACACATAGCCAAGTTTTTACTGAAACAGAGTTCGGTGTGGTATGACTGATTCCGGTAGTTTATAGCTTTTAGCTTCGATAAAATAATTTTTAGCATTTTTCAAGTTTCTAGAGACCGTGAAAGATGGTTAACTGCTTCTGTCCGACATTTTATTCTGTGTGGTATAGTGTTAGAAAGATTATTTTCTTGTAAAAGTATGAGTTTTATAGCTGCATATGTGAGAGACCATAGTACAGCCATGATTTGTTCCGTGCAGAAATGTAACTGGCTTTGCTGTAACGTTGGTTGTCACGTATTCAGAAACAGACAGCGTAAATTTAATGATCGCTAGTTATGAAAGCAGTGCGTGGCAGGCTGATTCCTCTGACTTAACAGCCAAGCCTGGAGTTTTATTCTCTTAATGATGCTGGTGCATAGCCTATGTCAGGAAGTTAGATTTTCAGGCTAATCTCTGCGAAGCTTTTGCCGAAGACAAAAAGCCGCACTATTGTGGAGACTTAGTTTTGGGATGGGCAATTTTGCAAAAGACTGTCTTCAACCATTACTGAAGAGGATTTCATTCAAAACATTGGAGAAGTAGCCTACAGTATTTACCTAGCTGTACATCGGTCTATAGCTCAAAACGTAAGGACTTGACTTGGAAATAAGGATAAAATATACATTTATCCTCACTTCTTGTAATGTCGCGACAGTGATGACCAACAAATTCAAAAGATATATTTTCCGTGACTCTTACACTTTGTGCTTGTGCTGAATGCATTGGTTCGTAAGTCATCTGATTTACTTGAGTTTAACCAAACCCACAATGCAGCAATGTTTTCATCCAAGCGCGAAACATTTGCTTTACAGATAAATCACACCTAGTTTTGTTGCACATTCTTTTCGTGTTAAAGGTGAAACTTGGTACATTTTTGCCAATTCACCGTTGGGCATTTTGATTTAATCTCAAATCTATTGTTGTGTCGTTACGCAAGTAGAACTCTTAGAATGAAACTTTTGACATGGTGCAGAGTTACCAGTCTGGCCGGGCTTTTCGGGTCGGACCGGGCTCTGGCTTGAGTTTGTCAAAATATTTCGAGTCAATTTCGGGCCTACATACAAAACTTTTTTATAACGTTAAGAGCAGCGAATTTTTTGACTTTTTTCTTTCGTGACGTAGATTTGTTGTGCTCACCGCGGTAACTTCTGTGAGTGAAGTGATTGTGACTTTTCTTCAGCTAATTCTG
>JGI24022J15233_10009979_pt1 | contig 10737 bp, 5 predicted proteins | sample Ectturendosymbi2_FD_15233 | JGI IMG/M metagenome (IMG submission 15233)
ATCCCACTACTTCATACACTGGTTTGATGCGACTAAATTTTGTGAACAACCAGACAATGTAATATTTAACAGAGATACTTCATTATTGGACAGGGGGTGAGAGCCACGAAACAAATGTATTTTTCAAATATTGCAGGATTGTTTTGCATTTAAACTTAGTAAAGTGGTATTCAGGAAACGTGTTGTAAGGAAACGCTCCAGCTCATACCGGACAACAGCGACAACAACTTTTCAGCTCACACTTTACTGCGAGATGAAAACGCAATGCATTTCCTGTGACTACATTTATAATTTACATACTTTTTTCCTTTCTACTCAATACATATTTGTAGAACCAAGCAAATGTTTGGGTGAGCGAAGGATTTTTTCCCGAATTTCCCGAAACATGCAGGAAAAGTTTTGGCGAGTTTTGCCTACAAATTTTCTCCCACAACGATCATGAAAATATCTTTTTTTCTTTTGCAAACATTGGGCGCCATTTGTTGAAGGCAAACAACGTCGGCCGCCATTTTCCCCGGATTTTCAAAGATTTTGTCCAGATTTTTAAGGATTTTGCTCAGATTTTCAGGGATTTTGCCCGGATTTTTGACAAATCAAATTTTTGGGGGTGCGCTTGCACCCCCTGCACCCCCGCCTCCTACACCACTGACTCAACACGGTGAATTCTGCAGTTGTGTACTAGAATTTCGTTAGCGATACGTTGCTTACGTGGTGAACGTATTATACTATTTTTCTGCTCAACATCAGATGCAATTGCTACAGCTTTTCCTCAGGTTTCACCATTTAAATTAATGGTTTTCAGGCTCAGGCCACACAGCATTCCTTGAGATGCCAAAATGAAGGCAGGGGTGTTTAAATGTCTTCATCCTGAATAAAAACGGAACACTCTTCTGCTTCGTCCAAGAAATCCATTAGTAAACCTTTTCACAGGTAGTGTTTTTGATAAAAACATTCAATGTCGCCCATGAGCTTTCTATTGCATTAGAGTTACAAAAACGCACTTACAGATGCCTCTTAACCAGCAAGAGCAGTTTCAAACTATTTATCATTGTGTTACAGCTGTACGTAGATGCCTTCTCAGACAATTCGAAAATCGCTTCGAGTGGTGAAAGCAGTTTTGAGGAATTGGAGAAAAGAAATATCGAAATGACGCAAACGAAATTAATGTGCAATTTCCTATTACGATGAAATGTGCGTGCGTTGCCCGAAATACAATTTTGTTGCAAAGTCGTTCCACGAGAAAGTTCTGACTGAAAAGTGAAGACTCACTAGCTACGGGCACGATGACAATAAAAATGTTTGTATCATTTGAAGTCGCCGACATTCACGAGAGGCAAGATCAGAGGAACATCAACGATGATGAAGCTCAAGTTTTTGATTCTCATACTTGTGGTTGTTCTGCATTGTTGGCAAGGCGACGCCTGGAGAAGACGACGACGCAGACGTAGAGCCCCGACCCCCGTCAGTTGTGCGGTAAGTTAAAGCCATTGTACTTATTTGAGGATATGCATTGGCACAGCAGAAGCAAATAAAAGCCATTGAAGATATTTGTTGCGAATGATTCGTTCCTTATGCATCCTCAGTTCTGATCTGACAAGCAAAATTAAGAGAACGCATGAATTAATCTGGTGCAATGCATCGGACCAGCACAGAAAAAATGCACTGTATCCAGGGTCCAAGTTTGTATTGAGCTTGTGTGAAAATAAAATGGTGCATGAACAAATCGCTTTTTGGTTTGTTGGGCCATTAGTGCATTTGTAGAAACCCATAATCTCATCACACTTACTGCAGGCCTTGGTAATGATGATGCTTGCTCTTCGTAGAAACTATCATTAGATTACTTGCATAACAGCATTATTTCCATGTCGCATATAATTTAAAAAACTCCACCGTTCAACACTATGTGCACATACGAAAATATGCGAGAAAGACAGCTTGAGGGAAACAAAGCGGAGTTTTCTATTTTATGAAATTTGATCACAAGTTTTTTAATGAATTTACGTATAACTGGTGAGCGCGACGCACCACGTTTTTTCAAATTTTGTAAATAACTGTCGTTCGGGCATTTTCAACGTTTTCACGAGCGATGCAACTTCGACTTAATTTTTTTCATTAAGATTGAACTTTTGCAGCAATAATATTTCATATTGCTTTGGTAAAAATAAAACTGCTTGCATGAGCGCGAAAGATGCAAAAAGAGGGCCCGACACCTCTGACAGTTTTTGCTCCGATGTGGCTTGAAAAACTTTGACTGCTTCACTTCACAAAGATCTTTTTAATAAAGTTGTTTTTCTAATTCCCTTAAGGTTTCCGGTTGGAGTAGCTGGAAACCGTGCTCCGTAACATGCAGCGGTGGCACGCAGACAAGATCGCGTTCTATCACAAGACACCCTGCACACGGAGGAAGTGGTTGCCCTGGTTTGACTGAGACAAGATCATGCAATCTGCACAAGTGTCCAATTCCATGTTCTTGGGGAAGCTGGTCGCAATGGAGCGAGTGCTCAGCTTGCTGGCCGACGTCAAGGGTAAGTGAAATTGCGACAAGGATGCATACCGAGAACTTGGAATAACGCCTTCTGTTGTTTCATCATAAATTGTCCAAGAAAGTCCTTAGAACCGTTTGTTTTTTCATTTTTCTTATCAAAATTGATATCTAACCTTTACAGGCCACCAGGAAAATATAATCAAATCAGGAAATGCATTTCAGGAAATGCACAAGATTCCGTATCTTGCATGATATGAATGGACATCTGACTTTTGAAACATTTCGTGTTAATTGTAAATTCAATTTCTATTCAAAAAAACGTTACTTTCTAGATATGAACGTCGGAAAGAAGGGCAGGGGTCTTTTTCGCCCCTTTGGGTGTTGAAATTTGACACTTTCTTATTAAATTTTAGTAAAAACAGTTGTTTTCTTACTTTAGAGTGAATACATGAAGTTTCACTACATTTGGCCCCTTGGTGAAATCCTTTTGGCTGTCCCTGGCAAAATACACCATCGCCCCTCATCATCGTTTTCAAGCGTGTCTAATGATAAACAATATTGGACCATGCTGTACAATATGCATTCAACATTGAATCGACCCTGGTTAAAACACGAAATTTGTAGTTTTTTTTGCATTTTAGAGCAGAACAAGGGAAGTTTCAGGTGCTTCTCTCTTCGGAGGTCAAGAATGCCCTGGAAACACGTATGAAACGGATGGCACTTGTGTGGCCAATACAACGTGTATCGAAAGTAGATGTAACCTGGGAGAGTTCACATGTTCGGATGGTGAGAGTTTAATAAGACCGCTAAGAAAAACAGGTTTGGGGTGTTTAAAAATGCGGGTTAGGTTGTTCTACTGTAAAATAAATATAAATCCCTTCATGAGTACGGTGTACCAGTTTACCTGAAGGTGCCCGTTTGCTATTGTTTGTTAAGGCATTCTCTAATATTGGTACATACGTGAAAGTAGAATTTCGAGGTCCTTCGGTTGAAACACGCTACTGCAAAATTTGTTTGCTCCAGAAACACTTCCTGTTGGAACAAATAAAGTCTTACTTTGGTTGCTTGAATGACTACCGCCTTAATTGGTTTAATGCACCGACAGTTCAGAAAACGAGAGCTGCCTGTGACACTCATGACTAGATATAAATTATATGTTGTGTTCGGGTAACATCCAGTGACTCAACATCTCCAATTTTGTAGATATTGGCCATTTGGTTCACGGTTTTAGAATAAAACACAGCTAAGGATACCAGATTGGGATTCCAAACCTTTGCTTTTTAGGCGAGTTGTAGACTTTGAGACGTGAGGAAAGCATCTTAGTGTTGATCCATTCTGTAAACATTCTTCAGACTGTTTTTTTATCCTGGCATGCTGCTTCCACAGGGCTTACGTGCATTCGAAATTATTTGCGTTGCAATGGTGATGACGACTGCACTGATTATTCGGACGAATACGGTTGCAAACATAAAAGAACTGTTTGTAGGCAGGAATATTCAGGCATACCAAACATTGACCTTGCAGGAGCCGGGTAAGTGACGAAGGTAGAATTTAATATTCGTTCTAATGGTGTTGCTGAGTGTTCAATTATTGTTATTATTAAATCGTGATGGTTTTCCACCGAGTAGAAGAGGATGGCCATTTGTGCGCATTGTAAATTCAACGCCCAGAATGAAGGCAATAAAGCAAAATAAATACTTACTTGAAATTTTGATTCTATGCCTCGTCATTATTTATTGCAAGAAACGAAAGATGTTCATTGCCTTAAACAACAAGCCCTTTTGTCGATCTAGCAACACTGAGGTTTTCTACAGTGTTTCCACTCTCAATTTAATAACCAGCTTGAGTTTGAAGGTGTGTGGTTCCTCATGTCCGTTATACTGTACTGTATCAATGTTTTGCTGCTGATCAGGTTTCACAGAAACACAAGATTGTGGTCAATAAAAGTTTGATGTGGTAGTTTGTATTGTGGCGAACCTTAGCTCCATGAGTGACATGCATTTCGCTACAATGGCGTTGCGGTTTTGCTTTTAATATGTCTGTCAACACTATACCAAAATTGCCACAAGACAGATCCGATGGCCAGGCAAGCTGTTGCTTGGTGGGAAAGCATTGGTCAAAGGTCAGTCTGAGAACTTCACGGAAAATCTTTTTACGTGAAATTTTATCTTGATCACAAAGCGTAAGCACTTGTAGAGACGAATCTTCGTGAGGCAACTTCAGTACACTACCATGTATTTTGAGCCCCTTCATGATGTTCATGATTCCCACATAGCTGATATAGGAATGTTGCTGTACTTGTACATATGAGCTAAAATATTACCTCTTTGTATGATATTAGTATTTGCAAAATTTCTAAAATACTTACTTTCACTATTTTGATAGAGCAGTTGAAATGAAAACGCAACCGACTATCATCTTACGTCTGCAATAGATTCAGAGAATAAATAGGATATTCTTATGCATAAGCCTTTGCTGGTGTTCATCAATTTTTAACACTGTCAGAAAAAAGCAAAATAACTTCTTTGACTATTGCAACTTCTTCAAATTGAATTCTACTTTGTCACAAGGCTGCTTAGCTATTTTTCGAAACAATAAGCCACAGACTATCACTTTTGTCATTTTTTGTGTAACCTAAATACGATAGGTTTTCCTGTACAGCAATTCATTTTCAAAGGTTTTTGCCAAATGAGAGAAAAATACTTGAAGCAGTAGTTAGTTTCTTTACTGAATGCAGTAGTTTCTTTACTGAATGCAATAGAACGTTTTCAAAGTTCCATTTGGTATCAGAACATATTTTGTTTGTCAGACTAGAAAAATTTTTCATATCCACATCTGTTTCAGCGTAATTTCACCGAACTTTAAAGCTTTCAGTTGTTGCGTTGGAACCTGTGCCCCCATAGTCTCAGGGTGTTATGTGTCACAGCGCAATATAAACATCTGCTTCGCATTTCCTCCTGGAAATTTTTCTGCGGACCCCATGAAAAGGTGTCTTAGATTTAATTGGAAATGCCCATTCATTGTGTTTGAGAGTTTTTTACACTTTTCCTAAGCACAGTTGAAATTACAAAAGTCAGCAAGTGCCAAAAGTCATTAAAAAATCACTTGAACAAAATTTGCTTCATCATCTATATGGCTTTTCAAGATTGTGGTTATAGCAGAGTAGACAATGCAAAATGTTCCAACTATTGAACGTACAACATAATGGTTTGCTGATCCATATGTTTCCTACAATCACAACGCAGTAAATCTTATACAAATTAGATTGAAAATTTCTTATGGGAAATAGATTTACATTTCATCTGATACATGTCCAGAGTTGTGGATCAATCTCTCTTTATTTTCGATCTAAAAATGGAATGAAAAATCTGCCGATGAAGTTTGATTATAGAATGTGCTCGTGACGAGACTAGCGAATGAAGAGCTAATCATCGCTAATCAGGAAAATCCACTGTATTCTTTGCAGATACGACATCATCAAAGGCAGCGAAAGTGGCAACATATTTGATAACAGAAGGTACAATGGAAGGTGTCTAACTATACGCAGTGGAGACCACGGAAAACGTTTTAGGCAGCCGGCAAACATTCAGTTCTACAGATTTCAGGTAAAGTAAAAATTAAAGAATATTTCTCAAAATCACTATCTGTTGTGAGGAATCCTTTCCTAGCAACGAATCAAACACTGAGATCCCACAGAGTGTATATCTCGCTTACTGGTCAGACACATCAGCTCTTACTTAAATGGAAACAATTGCAACGAGCTGATTTTGATGCCAAAACGAACCTTGTCACATTCAACTCTTTGTTGTTGGTGTCAGTAGGGGCGAATCCAGCCAGTAAGGTTAGGGGGGGGGTGATTTTCAGTAAAATTTGGTAATTAAGTCACATAACGGCTTCGCTGTACTGAAAGAGAGATGAAGTGCACTTCACAATACTGCTGTGACAAAACAAATCACGGCAAAATGGCCTTATATCGCGAATGACGTTTTCCGAATTGTTCAAAATCATGGTGATTAAAGTTACTTTCGCAGGTTTTAGGGGGGACGATCGCCCCAATCGCCCCCACTTGGATCCGCCCCTGGGTGTCGGAGTACAGTCAGGCACATTGGCAGGAATGTAGTATAATTGGTAACGTTGGTAATGTGCGAATCTACACTGACTGCAGTGTCCCCCATTGTTGCAATTAAATTCGTTTTTTACCTCAAATTTTGCACAGAGTGCTTGAGCGGCAACAGAGAGGTCAAAAAAGTTGCTGGCAACACTTCAGGCAAACTGATTGAGCGGTGTAGATACCATTTCAACAACCATACGATTGCCAATTTTTGCGCAATTGCGTAAAGCTTCCAAATTGAAAAGTGTTGATACGTATGGAAGCCGTGTTCAATTCACAAATACGTATATTCTGACAGTGACTGACGCTTTTGCACTGTCTGCACGGTTATAATCATATTGTTGAAAAGCTATATAGATGATGAAGCAAATTTGATTCAAATGTTTTTTTGAATAATTCCGTTTTTCATTGTAAGAATGTTCAACACAAACAAAAATAGTCATTCTATACTGCAAATCAAACACTGAACAATTTCCTAAGATTTGAAAAAAATTCTGCTACAAAATTTTGTGTCCGATCTTTCGTCAATTACCTAATTTTTCTCAAATTATGTCAATTTTTCTATTGCTGCTTTTTTATATTATTTTGCTGCAAACCTGCCTTTCTAGCGTTTGTGGTAAAGAAATTATGGCCTTGAAAGAACAAAGAAATATCATCCCTTAGTCTAGGGAATTCAATTAATTAATTACAGATTTTATTGTCATAACCTGCCAACCAAAAACGCTAGAAAGCCAATCAAAGGCTCAAAAGGTGTGGATTTCAGCCTAGTTTCATTAAAAAAACAAACAAAGTATTACCCCTAGGGGTGGGATCCATGGGTCAGGTAACCAAGGCCAAACAAGCCTAAACCTATCCTCCCACTCATCATGTCATCCCCAAACAACCTCAAATCCAAAACCTCCAATTTTTTTTTAATCGAAGGTACTAGCCTAACGGGATACTTGAAGCTATCCACTGCTCTCTAGCTCAATCGGCTGGAGAATTGTGGTTGAAAGTGTTGGAGAAAGTCCTTGCGTCAAAATTTTGGCGGGTAGGGAGTCAAAGGGTTAAGTTTTGTTTATATTTTTGCTGCAAATTGCTGCGAAAGAGAGGTTGTCTCCTTTCTCATCACATCACATGTGGTGCCACAACTTCAAGCTTGAAACAATAATCAACAATTGCAATTAGCTGGGGTGCACTATAACAGATCTAGTGAACCTCATTGAAGTCTCTTTTGACAGAGCATAACGTTTGTTATTAAACTGTTTATGAAAAAGGGCAATTATGCTCCCTTTACCTTGATTATGAAAGAGCAAGAGTATACCCATTTTATGCCGTTGTGTTCCGGCGTCTCTATTTCTACATGCAAGTGTTAAACGGATGTTGTGTTTCAAATAATTTTATTTGCAACTTTCTTTCGGTTTGCTTGTGCCACATTCAAAATGGCTATTTTGATCCGAACATTTGTATGTGGGTTTGTCACTTTGCATGAAGCATTAACGCTCTTCATTGATTGATTTAGGTAAACGTTGACACCTCCTTTGTTGCTCAATCATACGAAAGCGCCAAATATTTTTACCAGAAGGAAAGAGGTGAACTTAAAAAAAAGATGAATCGACAATCATCGTTTGCTTGTAAGTGCGATCTTTGCGGGCTAGCAGTGTCCACTATGATTTGAAATTGTAAACCCGTTTTTCCAATCTGTTCAGACTGAAAATGTGAAATATCATATAGCCTACACTGCGTGGTTTGAGTAAATAGACCTGACGCCAAGGTCATTTTGTATACCTAGCTAGAGCTTCACTACATCAAATGCAAGGACGATTTGCTGAAAGCTCACAGAACGACACTGGTGTAGTGAAATTTTTAACATTTTTATAATATTCTGCGCAACCAAATTTAAAAGGGTGTTTTACGTGATATAACTTGTTTATTTAGTATGTTTTCTTTAAACAATGTTAGATTGGTTTATAGTTTCGTCGCCATTAGCACAAATCGAATGAATCATGAAATCGTTGTATATGCCTAGATTTTTTAAACATATTAATTGAATGATTTGAATGATAACAAAATGCGTTGCATATTTTTTGTAATTATTTGCATACGATTGTCGACTGAGAATGTGTAGCGTTTGAATCTGTAGCTTCGTTTTTGAATAAATTTGTAGGATACTTAGATGCGTAGATTTTATAGCCTAATCTAATGCATAATGTCATTCGAAATCGATTTCCTATTGAAAACGTCACGGTGGATTCAAAACCCAGCTTTTTGGAGACTAGTTACTTGAACATAGATACATATGTGCAAGTTTGAATAATCGTAAAAAGAAGAAAAGCAAAGACCAGTAAATTGATTCCACAAAAGCTTAGAGCAAACGTAAAGCTTCTTTTTCAGTAACGTTTGCAGAAATTCTAGTTGATAGTTTTGAAATAGCTTATCGGAAACAAAACCAGGACATCATTTGGAAAAAGCAAATGCAGTCTTGGAGAAGCTTTGTGAATAGCTATATTTTACAAGCAAATTCTGTAACGTTTTGTAGGAATATGTGATCTTGAAAAAAATGAATTTTTTCCAATATTGCATTTTTGCAGATAAAGATATCTTTAGTATTGGCGGAAAAGTTGGAAAGAATTCGAACAGAAAAACACTCAGAGTCATCGAAGAAGCGTCAAGTTCAGACTCTAAATATTTTAAAATTTCGAGCGGAGTCAGGGTGGCACAATTCCGGTAAGAAAAATTTCACGAATGTAAGAAAACAGAAGGTTGGTTTATTCAAATTTTCGCTTTCGGAATAGCTTCATCGTTATTTTTCGTCAAAACATCATGCATTATTTGGTAGTAATTATTTCTATTCGTGTTTCATGCTAGGGGAATTTTGTGCACAGTTTTGCTGATTGTATTGCTTACGCTGATTCCTAGCGTCCTTGGGTTGTCATTAGATCTGATTATTCGCTTTCTTATTTAATTCAATTACTATTGTTCTCTTTAGGTTTCGCACGCTGTTTTACGTTATTAGTCATATCGCGTATATATTATTCTTTGAAGACACTACGACTGAGTATAATAAATCTTTTTTAGGTCACTGCACATCAGGTTATGAGAAATTTAAATTGCAATTGAGCAGAAGCTTAATTATATTTATACATCTTTATGTATTTATAATTGTACCTGAGCTGAGACTTATTGATTTTGTATGATTGTAGCTGTATTTGACATTTGGCAATATTGGTACTCATTCACCTTCTTCACTGCAATAACTTGCCGTTCCCAAGTACAACAGCGCGGTGGCACCACTTCTGAGCTTTGTTGTGTGCACTTCGCTATGTCAATTGCGATTATCATGAACGAAAGAATTGACCTGCAACTTCCGTGCTTGATGCTTCTATTGTTTTATCGCAATCGAGGGGAAGCGGTTGTGATGCTGACGGTGATATAAGTGTTATAACAACATTTCACTTTCGATTCAAAACAATCATAACAACAGAATCTTATTTCTATGGTGTTTATCAAATGCACTCCTACCATTTTTGGCCAAGTGAAATTGTAACTGTGTCCAAATATTATACGCTTATCACAAGTCAAAATTATAAATTATCTGTTTTCACTTACAAATTGTAAAAGTGCGTTTTTTAAAATAATTTTTTGACAATAGCAGTGATCGCAATTGTGATTTTAGTTTTTGCCACATATTATTTGCAAAGTAATTTGAAAATTGTGGAAACTAATAGTAATGATATTTGAAATGAAAACGTTTGAATTATCCAATCTTGCTTCAAATAATTTCAGCGACCTAACTTATTTTCTTCAGAAGATATTGCTATCGTAAGTTTCAAACCAGAATTTTCAGCAACAAAAGTTTCATCGTTTACATAAGTGCAAATCCTCCTATGTCAAAATATCTATTTTGTGTTTCCGTTGTCAAGAATATTGGTTTGTTTCAAAATGCACTGCCCACTAATTGAAGCAGCTGCAGGCTAAACATTTGCAGTTTCCACAAAAATACGAACGTTTTGACAAGCAAATTTTTGAAATCCTTTTTTATTTTTATGCTTCATTGTAGGGTTTTAAGAAGAAACTTCATACTTTCCATTCCATTTCGGCAACGTCTTGCCGAATTACCCGACCATTACGATTATGCAAAGTATGCAGAAGTCATCCACGA
>JGI24022J15233_10009980_pt1 | contig 10736 bp, 10 predicted proteins | sample Ectturendosymbi2_FD_15233 | JGI IMG/M metagenome (IMG submission 15233)
CATCGCCATCGAATTGTTAAACTTACTTGCGTCGAAATTTGTTTTGAGACAGAGAGGCAAGTCTTAAGTCGTATTTAAAACACTGCAGAAGCGCTTTTGTTGGCAAGGATGTCGAGCCGCACAAAAAATTTCGAAGTTTAAAACTCTGATGTGACTTTTTCCAGATCGTGCCATCATGAGAAAATCACAAAAAAAATTGAAAGAAAATTATAGACGTTTAATTGATTTTTCTGAGCCAAAATTTAAAACTTTCCCATTTCAACTTGCTTGGATATAGCCAACTTTTTGATGCATCACTAGTTACCGATTTCGTTTTTCGATGTGGAAGTCGTGGGTGTGCAACTGTGCGCTAATAGGCGGTGGATGATAAAAAAGATGCCCATTTTGCACGTTTGACCTAAGGTAACCCTGCGCGATAAAAACGCTGGAAACACTCGTTTCTGCGACAAGGTGGGGTCGGAGGAAAGTTTGTGCTGTGCTCGACTGATTCCGTTATAAACCTGAAATTTTAAATCTAAACCTGAAGCCCAAACGTAAAGCAAAACTCAATATGAAAAGTAAAGTGTGGTGGATACTTGTGCAACAACTTCTACCAAAACGAAAGTCGTAAAGCTGAGATCCGAACCGAAAAGCATTGGCATACGAGCCCTTAAACATATCTGTTAGGCTACGAGTTCACTGCCATCTGACTGATAAACTCAACGTTTTATCCGAGCCGCGTCATGCCAGGCGAATCCGTGGTCACCACCTTGACGCAGAAACGAGCAGTGCTTCCAGCGTTTTCATCGCGCGAGGTTACCTTAGGTCAAATTTGCAAAATCAGCATCCTTTTAATCATCTACCCTAATAGGCCTACAGCCGCACATCTGAGTATCATTTCGAGCTTCGTCATTAANTGGCAGTTCAGGCGGATTGATCATAACGGCTCACACAAGCCCGNATCTGCTCTGTGCCNCTAGTAGTTGTACGTCACATGTAACCAGAGGAGGCGAGGCCAACAGTGGTTNAATTTCATTTTACCAGCTGGAAACATACGAAAACGTTTTTCTGCTAGAAAGTTAATAAGAGTCAAATGTCAAAATGCACGGGGCTTGACCCCTGTACCCCATCCGACGCCCATGGTTATGAACGTGGTCTGTTATGAACAAGTCTATTTTGAAAGGGAACCGTTTAAAAATTGTCATTGTTTTGAAACAATGAGAGCTGCACGTGTGAAAGACCACGGTGGAGCCATGATTTGTTTCGTGCAGAACATTGCCACTTCTGATGTTTCATCCTCAGATCCGAGAAATTTCTGATGCCTAATATTTTGACGACATATCTGATGTTGGCGTGGCTGTTGCTTTTGTTTTCCATATTTCCTATCTTTTTACGATGAAAATAAGTTCGAAATATGATTTTTAACTTTCTTTCATCCTCTCGCATTCATGTGTGTTTAGTTATCGTTAAAAACTGAAGAAAAAGGACTCTTCGCTGAGTTGAAAAAAACATTTTACGCTACGCATAACCGACTTCATTTAATTACGACACTTCGCTCTATTCTGGATTCAACGAGGGTTTTCGCGCTTTGATAGGTATTGGTATAGGTGTAGAAGCAGGAAAAGTTTCAGTAACGAGGGAGTTTAAGGATTTTTACCCAAATTTTCCCACACTTGTCCGAAAAATACTCCAAACAAAATGATCTCTGTATTTCATGTTGGGCGCATTTCTTCAAATCAAAGCACTTCAAGCACCATTTTTGTCCAGATTTCCCCCAAACATGCCCAAATTTCCCCTAACTTGCCCGAAAAGAACTAAACAAAAACATGACCTCCAAAACAAAAACGTCTGCACTTTGATTAAGGGTGCTATTTTTGTAGATTTAAAGCCCGTACGGCGATTTTGAGAAGGTATTTACACATTTTGCCCAAATTCCCACAGATTTTGCCCCGATTTTAAGTTAATTTGCCCGGATTTTCATCAAATCAAAAGTTTTGGGGGGCACTTGCATTCCCGCCCCCTACACCAATGGGTATTGGTAACACAAGCATTTAGCTAAAATAGATTGTATGATACAGTAACGTAAAAATCTGATGTTATCTGATATCGAAAAAGGCAACAATCTGACGTTAACGAAACTGACTCCAGTGGCACCACTAGTGCAGAAATGTAACTGGCTTTGCTCATGGACGTCGAAAGGATTTTTTCCAGGGGGGCCAAAAGTGATGAAATTCGTTTTTTCCCACGCGAAACTAAGGAAACAATTTTTTTGCCAGAATTTTCAAAATCCATGGGGCATTGGCTCCACCTTCTGACGCCCATAGTTGCTGTTACGGTGGTTGTCACGTATTCAGAAACAGACAGCGTAGAATTTAAAGATGCAAGTTTATAATACACGTGTAGAAGGCAAATTTTGGGGAGTGTGAAGGATTTTTGCCCGAATTTTCCCAAACTTACCCGAAAGGTTTTTGTGTGACTTTTGCCTGCAAATTTTCTCCCACAAACTTTATAAAAGACCTCTTTTTGATGTCACGTTCTCAAAAAACGTCTTCGCGTGTTTCTCTGTAAACGTTGGCCACCATTTTTTGAAGTCAAACAACGTTGAGCGCAATTTTGGTAGGATTTACAGGGAATTTGTCCAGCTTTTAGGCATTTTTCCTGGATTTTTACAAATTTTGCTCAGATTTTTAGAGATTTATTCCAGATTTTCAGGCATTTTGCTCGGATTTTCAACAAGTAAAAACTTTTGGAGGTGCGTTTGCATCCCCTGCAACCCCGCCTCCAACACCACTGGCTTAAATTGTTAGAAAGTTGCATTTTCAGGCAAATCTGCGAAGTTTTTGCCGAAGACACAAAGCAACACTATTGTGGAGACATAGTTTTAGGATGGGCAGATTTGCAAACGACTGTATTCAACCATTGGCAAACAGGTTTTCAATCAAAACGTTACATAAATATTGACTTAGCAGTATATTATTGACATATAGCTCAAAACGTAGGGCCTTTCCAACGAATTAAAGATAGTCTATACATTTAGTGTCATTTCTTGTAATGTCGCCACAATGGTTACAAAACATACAAAATATTTACTCCATCAGTCTTACACTTTGTGCTGGGCCTGTGCTGAATACATTGGTTCGTAAATCATCTGATTTACCAAACCCACAATGCAGCAATGCTTTCAGCTTTTCATCCAACTGTAAAACATTTGCTTTACAGGTGCGTAACACCTACTTTTGCTGGGCATTATGTAGGAATAAAGCAAACCGTGATTAGTATTGCTTTCAAAACACCTCTAAAATCAAGATTCACTTCTGCATCGACCCGATGGCTATATTGGTTTCACACCAAGCTGTCTTCCCACATTTTACAACAAAATTGAGTGCATGCATTCAAGATGTTAGTTTTAATACTGTTTCGTGCCAAAAGGTGTACGACCCACTTACTACAGCTCCGCGGCCCACTGGTTGAGAAGTGCTGGCCTATCTGTTGCTTCAACCGCACCCGCACGCTACACACAAAATGATTCTTCCTGTTTAAATATAGAAACACGGGCGTCGGGAAAATTTTTTCGCAGAGGGAGAATTGACGGCAATAGTGGATTCTTTCAGCGGGTAGTTAAAATATTCTTCCAGGGGGGCCAAAAGTGGTTAAATTTCATTTTACCCACGCGAAACTGAGAAAACAACCTTTTTTCGCTGAAATTTTAAATGGAAAATATCAAAATTCAAAATACAGGGGGTAATTCCCCCTGACCCTCCTTCGGACGCCCATGTATAGAAAGTAAAACGATTCGTGTGAAATGCCATGTGTCAAGGGCGTACGCAAGGGGAGGGTTAAAACCCCCCATTGAGCTTGATATTTTACAAAAATTTATTTCCTGCGCAAAGGAAATTAATTGTTTTGGCATACTTTTTGCTTGTTAATTTGTCGACGTAACGCGAATACCACGGCATAAATTTGCATGTAAACTTCAAGGAACATTATAAATAGGTCAAATTGTAACAAATAGGTTTTGCTGGGAATTTAGGTCATGGTCTGCGTCCAAAAATCCTCTCTGCGCTTTTTGCCGACCTTTCGTCCACTGCGCATGCTTAAGATTGTGTTCGGCGATAGTTCACTTTAGCTGAAACAATTGTCTTTATTTTGTCTGCTATGGCTGATTAGCGCAAGGGCTGACCGCATTGGTTACACTACCAATTTCTATAGCATGGCAGAACTGTTGCAGGAGCTCAAAAACAGCGATTTTTAACATAGAAGTGTTCAGGCGTTTGATAATGTCTCAGCAGGGAAAAAGGTAAGCTAAAAGTTTGCTGGACTTCTGTACATAACAAAAAAATTAAAGTTTTCTTGCGTACTTTATAGGCGTTCTCAATTCTTGTGTAGTTTAGCAGGATTGGACCTTGCAAACCGTGTTGTACGCCAGCCAGTCCAGCCGCACACTTTCTATGCTCGACTGCTCGTATTCGACGAGATATCAGCGCAACCTCATTTTGCTGCTGTAAATTGCTCGGAAGCAGTGATGAGTGTGTTGTACTCTCCTGTTTTCACGCGCAGCCTGATATTTTCGTAGTTATGAACTGCTGTATCGTAGCGTTGAGTTTATTTTCCTCCGATATCCTAACTTGGAGTGCTGATAGTTTGTATTCAGTGTAATGACACATAAAATAGGGGAGTGTGTGTGCAAGAATATGCATATTATGTCAACAAGCTTCGCCAAAACGTTGGTTTGGAAGCAGAGATATGACGTCGAATTGTGACGTCACAAACAGCACACACTAAATGCAAATGACCACCATATACCAATGAATGAAAGCTATCCTCCATGAAAATTTTCTGCGTACGCCGCTGCCATGTGCACAAGGAAACGAAGGATGCTCTTTTTATGACATTCATTATCGTGTTTTTGACTACGCTAAAACGTATACTGTTGACAGGCCTAAACACAAGTTCACAAACCCACAGAGGTAGCATTTTCACTGCCATTGTCATCCCAGCTGATCGCCATCTAATTGGGCTTGGCGTGCTACGCAGTGATGGAGATTCGAGATTTCGTCTCGATCTAGAAAAGTCTCAAAACCTGCTTTGATGAGCGCTGGTCTCAAAGAACCAAACGTCAGTCGTGAGTAATTTTGTTCAAGACGTGGTTATATTTTTACGCAAACAATATTATAATGGTCCAGAATCATGAAAATTCAGGTCTAGTCTCTGCTTTTTTAGTATTTCTCCAGACTTACTAAGAAAAGTTTTTGGTTTCAGTGGTTCAGGTCTCGAGTAGGTTACATCACTGGCAATTAGCCTAGTGCATGGGCGCAATTAGGTGGGGGACACGGGGGACGCAATTAGGGACACGGATATAATATGCCATGGTCCCCACATTTTTCTCTTTAGGTTTCGCAATATATTGTTTTCACACCAAGCTGTCCCCCCTCACATTTTACAACAAAATTGCACTCATGGCCTAGTATAAAATAACCCGTAGTTGACTGCAAAACAAAGAGAAAAGAATGCCGCCAGATAATATAAGTATAATTTTTTTTTCTCTACAAAAAAAGCAACTAAAAAAAAGTCAATAGACACCATTACTTGAACGCTTATATCCAACAAACACGCTTCAAATAACAGCGAGCAAATGCCTTGTTGTATAGAAGAATGATTTCAACAAACTTATTTAACGCGCACAACCTCTCCATTTCGCCAATGTAACATTTTTATTTTTCACAAAGAATCACTGCATATGAACGCACCGCAAGCTAACTGCAGTACAGTAATTGGTAATACGAAAGGTCCTGACGTTCAAATATTTGCGTCACTCATCTTCACTAATGAATCGGAACGGTAAAGATTTTGCGGTTGAAACGTTCTCAATAAAGGCGAAACAAACAGTTTGTTCTATGCATGTCATCAACATACCGAGTCATTGGACTATTAATCTTTGGAAATCGAGTCGCCTTCGTTTGAAACAAGGGAGGAGCTGAAGACATGCCAGTACCCCAGTTAGGTGGATGCATGCTTTCAGGATGACCTTGTGATGGCAACATGCATCTTAACGTTGACCAATCTTCACACCTGGTGCTTTGCATAGAGGGCAATATGTTTTGCGCCCATTTCTTGCCCCATTTCGGTAAGATGACGGAAGGCTCATGAAATAATTGGCCATCAGCTTTGAAATCAGGTGTTTCGACAAACTTCTTTCTTGCCACTGGAGCAGTACTTCTCAAGTCTAACGGATCATACGTTTTTGACACCCAAACAACTTCAGGAAGACTTTCGTCTTGCTCAGCATTTCTCAGTTTATTCGGTTGGCACTTTGTGCGACTAAGAGTTTGGCAACTATGCCCATCATAAGAGGAAATATTTTCGTTTGCCGTAAGGGACATTCCGCCACCAAACTCAAAGAAGCCTCAACCTAATCACCCGACCGCTACCTAGCAATAACATAGCCTATGTCACGATCCGCTAGATTGCGTGGTGTAACTGTTGCCAGGTTACTTCAGCTTACCTAAAGCCTCGGAGCAGTCTCACGTCCAAGAAGTGAATGGAGGCCGAGCTCAATTTTTGTTAAAAGAAGGCAGCTGTGATGGACAAGTTGTGTAAACATGTAATGATCATGTCGTAGGAGCTCTTCCCTGTGCTGGTTGGTAACATGACACTCGGAATTATCTGCCTGATCTGTTGGAGCAATTGTTAGGCATTTTGGTGCATGCAAACGGTAAGTACATGCTTTGTTTTCATCAAATTTTCCATTCTCCATTGACCTTCCTTGGCCTTGGCGACTGGTCGGTTCCATGAGCTAATTAAATAATACTGTAAGTGATGCTGCTCCGGAAACGGCGTAAACTTTTATGTGAAACTAGCTCACTGTGAAGGGGTAAGATATGAGCTTTTGCATTATTTAAAGAAAATTGCTTGCAGGAATTTTATACAGTAGGCTAATAATGTGCAGTAATTAGGCAACAGTAATGGAAGAGCCTACTGTAGTAATAAACTTGAATGGTTGTGTTGTAATATATGTACATAGTATAGTATCTTTTCAGTGAAAATGAGCCATTTATCAAAAAATAAATTATCCTTTCATAAAGGCTTTGTGATGTTAGCAGATATTTTGTCTGCAGTTGCTTCATGCTCACGACAATGTCATATGCATAAAATTGATACTGTATTTTTCGGACCATAAGGTGCACTGGATTATAAGGTGCAGTATCAAAGATTGAGTGGTAGTTGTTTTTTTTCATACGTTATGGCGCTCCAGATTATAAGGTGTATTAAATGAAGCAAAACTTAAATAAGTCAAACTGTATTCAGCTCTTTCACAGTAACTTCTGTGCAAATGAAATGTATGCAGTAACATAAAAAGTCAGAGTAGGAGATTCCGAAACATAAGCATAACCACATATCCAGAAACCGTAAATCCAAAAAACAAAATATATACAGAAAGGACAAAGCACACAAATAAAAGCAACAAACAAAAAACACATACATACCAGTGGTTTAAATGCAGACAAGAAATAATCAGAAATGAAAATACAGAACTGTCCGTGGAGATAGAAAAAACACATAATACATACACAATAGACATCAACATAAAATGGATGATGGTGGCAAGCAGTGGTTAAAGAGTTTAGGCATGTGCAGATGAGCAGGTGAAGCAAGCACACAGATGAANCAAGCAGTAACTCCCATGTGCCAGAGTCACCACTAGGAGTTTCAGTACATACGAGGGAGTTTAATTTTAATCCGTCACACATGCCAGATGCCTAATCCGTTAGACACGAATATAATATAATACAATCTGTAGTATGTGCTAGCTACTCTTGGAACCACATACCCTGCTCATTGCAATTGTTGTTGGTCTATTACATAACATGATGGTCAGTTTGCAAAAAAATCATAACTAGCAATTAAATAAATAGCACCATTTACCACATACAATTGGTTTTAACCCTAGGTGATACAGAACAGCCAGATTCATACATTAGGCGCACCACATTGTAAGGCACGCTTTCAATTTTTGAGAAAATTAAAGGATTTTAAGTGCGCCTTATGGTCTGACAAATTTGGTAAATCCTTTAGAAACCAATAATACATAATTCTAGAAATGGAAACAAAAACAAGCAAACTAACACAACACACACTGTAGGGTCCAAAAGCAAAAAGAGGACAAGGTAAGCATGAAGAGTTAGATATCCACTGATGAAGTGATGTTGGCAAGTATCTATGTGAGAAAAGGCATGGCAGACTGGGTCTGACAAATTCTCAGAAAACTGCTAAGACAGAATATCATAACTCCATTTTGATCATTGTAAAACCAATGGACCAAATCTACAACCAAAACCTTTACCTGGAATACAATATTTCTGACCAGCAATATACCAGAACCATGAAAAACATAAGAGAAGAACAACAAACTGCAATTGCCATGACAAACTATTTGAGAAACTGACTCCTGAGTCACAACAACATATAAATAAAGGAATAGAAAAAGGGACATATTCTTGGCTCTCAGCATTGCTAATTAAAGCTATTGCATGTGCATTAAAAAAACAAGAATTCCATTTCATGGATGCCTTCTGCATGAGATATGGATGGAAGATAAAGGGCACACCCACTCACTGTGTTTGTTGAAAAAGAATCTCTAAGATCACGGTCTCATGTGCAAACTGGGTGGTTACACATCAATGAGACACAACTCCGTGAGAGACTCTGAGGCACAGATAATGAGAAAGGTCTGCAAGAGATGTTCAGATTAAAGAATGTGAGAAAAGTGAATGGCAATGCCAATGAGGAATCCAAAAGTCTTGCAGCAGCATCAAAGATTAATGAGAACATCAGCTATAAAAGTGCATGAGATGTGTTGCAACCTCTCTGTTGGCGGTGCGTTGAATGTGTGATTCACCACAAACGGGATGTGTGTGAAGAACAACACCACATGTGTGGAGCGAACAAGCAATAATAGAGTGATTGCGGTGCATGATCTCTATTGTTGCTTACTGCCACAGTGTAAAGCTTTGCGCACATGCCGCTCGGGCTTTCCGATCACAACAGATAAAGCAAAAGCAGAAGTGACCAGTTCAGTCCATGATCAAAAAACGTGTTTATCCACAATGATGGTAAAAACCATAGTAGACCCAGACAAACTGAAAGGAGCTATAGCAGGAATGGTACAATTAATTTGGCTCAGGGGCCACTTTAAGAAGGCCGCATTTAGCGGAGGGCCGTACTTATGAAAATAGAAGCAAGTCTCTGTTGGCTTAGCCTCGACACTAACATTTACTGTGATAAGCTGGAGGGAATTTCAGATTGGAAGATTTTTCTGTAACACTTCTACGGGCCACTGAAATGCTGTGGCTGGCCACATTTGGCCCACGGGCCTATTTGCCCACCCCTGAGCTTTAGTACAGTCATTTCATCAAGTCAGATCCATCAGGACCATCAGAGGGTTTGATGGAATGATGCCATGCAGACCATGGTTATTGCACAAGTAATAATTTACCAAAACAGATATCAGAATAGTAAAGGAAACAGTATTCCAATCATACAAAGTGTACGTGAAAAACAAACTTTAGTTATTGATATGAGGTAGATTGGTTGGCAATGTCAAAAGTGTCTGCTCATTGCTTTTGATTGGATACTTCACAAACAAGGTATTAGTGCATCCAGTCATCGTCATGGAGAAGATAAGATGGTGTTATGTAGCTTATGGATTTAGCACAAGTATCAGAATTATCAATAGGTCTAGTATATAATCACATAAAAGTTTCTCCATGCAGAGACACTCATGACATTGTCTGAGATGCATTTATCAATATCAACAATATTTTAATTATAAGGGGAAACAAAGAGTAGTACATTAATTGAGGTGTGTAGGTATGAACAGTAAACAAAAAAGAAACACGAAAATACATATTAATAAACACAATACAAAACAGTCAAATCACAAATGCAATGCAAAATGAGGAAGCACAAAGCAAATCAGTCCTTTTCACAACAAAGTTGATGGAGAGCAAGCAATGTATAAAGAATTGAAAAACGTAAGTAAGTCATGCAGATAGTTGAGTAAAGTGAGTGACAGCGGAGATTATGAACTATGAAGCCATGCAGCATCAATGATATTGCAGAGGTGTATGGCAGAGGCAAATAATAATTTTTAGCAACACATACCACAAAGAAACAACACAATTACCCATGGACTATGATGAAATACCACAGTTGCACAATCCTGCAGGATACATAGCAGACCTGAACAAAGTTGAAGAGACAAAGGTGGTAATCATATTAGGCCAGGGGTTCCCAACCTGGGATACATAATTTACCCCTGGGGGTATATTTTCCTATCTTTGACAATACAGACTACTTTACATGAAAAAAACAGTGTCAGTCAGTCGCAGGGACATTCAGACTATGTGCACAACATTATTTTCATGCATTGAAAAAACGCAGCTAGCAGTTATTAGGCTTTTATCTATGCAAATGAATTTCTTATATAGGCAAATACATTAGCTGCACTTAAGATTTAGCATGCATGCAGTACAGATCAGTTGCATTGTGTAAATTGACAGTGTCCATAAAATATGCAGGTTTACAGCATCTTTCTGAGTTGTTCAAGGTGGTACTTTCTATGTGATACAGATTCTGCATATTTTACATGCTGTACCTGACCCCATCTGTGTTTATGTCGTCACTGCCATTAAGAAGTGATACAGGTTTTCTGTTGTCAATCGTGTCTGTGGCTTTTGCTGCTCAATAGTAGCTATGGT
>JGI24022J15233_10009981_pt1 | contig 10735 bp, 5 predicted proteins | sample Ectturendosymbi2_FD_15233 | JGI IMG/M metagenome (IMG submission 15233)
ATTTTTGAATCTGGGTCCGAAAAATGTTCAAATTTGAGAATCCGACTCCTGTTGAAACTCCGGCTTCCATCGATGCAACTGAAATCCTGTAATGTTTTGCTTAAGAAACGACGCGCACAAGGACCACGCAGACTCCTGCTGCTGTCGAAAATAAAAGTGACTTCGGATCCGGGTCCGTTTTTTCACAAATTATTGACTCCGGCTGCGGAAGAAAAGCGCAGGATCCTACCGGCACTCCGGATCGCTGACCACCTCTGGTGTAGATCATTCCGCACACTAAAAACTGGGTTATTGGTTTAGTCTTTTTAATAACAGCTCTTGTGCATCTGCTTTGGCAGTGGCTTTATTTCGCTTGCTAGAACCACTCTCACATGTGCGTTTCGACATTCTCACGTAAATGCAAGTATACCTACTGTAGATCCACCGTTATCCTGTTAACTTTGAAACAAAGAAAACAACTTCCACGTGAAGCTCGCTTTGCTAACCAAGCTAATAAGCTCAAGCTACAAATTGGCCTTACTGATACATCAAGATATGTGTCTAATTCAACGGTAGTTAAAATCCATTTCTATGCATTGAACTGTAGAAGGAATGGCCCAAAATTACTACAAAACAACTGAAGTCAAAGAACATCCCAGCTGAACACGTACGTTATTACAAACAGTTAACATTTGGTTCCACTGATTTTCTGCAGCCTTGGCTAGAGTGCAGGCTAGTCTTGTCTTTGCCCCGTATCTACTCATAAAAAGAAACAAGAGAGAGACCTGGGCTGAAGGAAAGCACCTCACTGGCCTCATGTAATCTGAAAAATTGATTCGCGCATTTAGTTCCACACATTTATGCGTAACAAGAACCAATTCTCAACGCCATAAAAAGAGAATGCTCATCGTCATTCACTTCAGTCCTTCGCGCTAATTTTTGTACAGAGAATAGGGCATAGTAAAAAACGTACATTGAATTTAAAAAAATACAAATATAATTGCTTACAAAAATGCTGGAAATTGTCCTTACTCCCAAAATTTGGGGTCTCCCAAAATCGGGGGCCCTTGGCTTAAGCGTTTTTAGCCTAATGGTAAATCCGCGCCTGCGTGTACCTATAAAATAGAGCAAAAGGCGACAAAAGCGCATCTTGCAACAGACAGATGGCAAAGTGCTGAATAGAAGGTAGTGCGTCATCCTCGCAGCATACATGAAGCTTCTTGGAGGAACGAAAGATGCAGCAGAGGCCTCAGTGCGATTCGGTGTAATAAACTGCTATTATAATAAGCGATTGTTTTACAGGTTTATTGAAAATATTTTTGTTAAAAGGTTAGGAATAATGATGTATAAAAAAGACGAAACAAGATTTTTTTCTTGCCATCACTGCTGTGTACACAAATGTTTGTCGTGTTTGGTCTCATCTCTCATGGATATTCTCTGTGAATTCTCATTTTCATCATGAGCCTTTGAAGACACTGAAAATAAACTAACTTATTGCCAACGATCTCATCAATTCACTTTCCGTGAATAGAAGTCAACTTTCCTTGATTCTGTCGCCAGGTAATATTGTTCGAACCGACCACTTCAAGACCGGTAGTTGTGTGTATGTTGCTGTTTACGCGCTTTCGATTTCCCGCCAAGGCTTCAACCCGTGTTTTGTTTTGAAACTGGCCAATGAGCCCGTTTATCAACTCACCGTGCATCATCCCCGTTTATCCGTGCACGTTGTCATTCTATCTCTCCAGACAATTGACAACGGTCTAACAGTTACAAGTGCGATAATGGCGGCCACTTGTGACGAAATAATGGAATCAGTAATTTACAACGAGCTTTTAAGCGATTCATGACGAGCAGCTTACGCTGTTGAGTTGCGCGGAAAGGAATGTTGGTTGAGGAACCAACGAAACGTTTAGCGCATATGGACAAGCGTCGCGACAAACCTTGTCTCTGAAATCACGTTCCGGTCAATGATGACGAACACGCTTTTTTCGGGATTTTTTCGCTTCCCCATTCGGTGCCACAGGTCATTGCTTGTACCGTTTTGTAAGTCATGCCTGAACTTTGTTTTAACCTTATTGTAAATAATTAAAAAAAAGATTTTTTCGCAAATTTGGTACGGATGAAATAAAACTCATTTAACGACTTTCCTTCACAGTTTCATTGTTCAACCTGCGTAAAAAAGGGTGGGGGTGGTGCGAGAAACTTTTCTGCCGCATAGTCTTCCTGTTAATTACAACTTCGACAGTTGATGAGCGGAACGCCTGCAGCATGTCGTTTTCAATTAAGTGTGTAATTTTTGTACGCAGCTGCGGAAACCGTGGAATCGCGCAGCTGAGAGAGCACGTTTCAAGAAAAATTGCTTGTATATTTTGAGCGTAAGACTTCCTTAACTGGGAAATCTTTTATTGCAACAGCTAGGAGAAACGATTTCGTCCAGCACGTCTGAAATTGGACCGCCTAACGCCGCGAGCACTTTTGCAAAGCAGCAGAGAGCGTCGTCGGCACGAGCACCTTCCCGCAACGGATACTTCGGGAGGGTCTGCTTGTTGCGATTTTTCACTGAATCGTCTGCCAGTTCGCACGCACAGCGCGCAACAACAACGACGATTTTGCGAAAGCATGGCGACACACAGCACAAGTGAGCGACGCATCTTATTGGTTGAAACAGCGGCTGAACTGTGTACTGTAGAAAGTTTTGGTTGAGCAATTATTTTCTGGATTTGAGAGGATCCCGGTTGGATAAAACTGTTTGCCTCAGATTATAACATTCAAAAAGCTTTCGAAAATATTTCATATGAGTGTTTTTTGACCTTCAAACAGTTACGTTACAAAACTATTGTTTATTTTTGCTCAACCATCAGTGATAAATAACGACGAAAAAGTGAATTCTTTAGTAAATTCGTTTCGGGCTGAAAATGATGTAATTTTATAAGATTTTTTTCTAAGCAGTCATAACAGGTCTACACACTTCACCACATGTTTCGGAAACAAAATAATTTGAATTTGAACCGAACTACTGCTTGGAGGGGCCAAAATGTCATTTTTTTATTTTTGAACTTTTTCCACTCTTTTGCCAAATATGGGTTTTTGTTTTGTTGCAAACTGCACTTTTCTCGTGCATCATTAGCTAATCGCGCAGTCACGATTTCAATAAAGTTTGATGAGAAATCTTAGCTGGGAGAGAAAAGAAATTATTGCATGCTTTTTTCACAATGTAAGAAATATGTGTTTGTGCACTGAGACAGTGACGTCAATATCTTGATGTCTGCTTCACAGAGAAACTGTTATTTCATAAACCTTCATCCATGCCAGTGTAAAGTTGCATTGTCTATAATTGCCATTTATTGTTCAAACTTTTGTGCTGACATAATGAGATTTTCTTTTAGCGACTATACTTTTTTCTTAGCGGTTGCATTATAGCCGTCGCAATGATCAGCGAAAACACACAAAACGTCTCAGGAGACCCCATTCACCAGAGAGGATTTTTGCTCTCTCGCAAACCAGCTAAATATTTCACAAGCCAATCTGTACAATAGACAAGGTTTTAGAAGCTTTGGTCTGAATTTTATGCTGTGGTCTTAAGCCAACCAGTCCAACATTTCCAAAAGATAGGCATGCCATATTTCCGTGCCTTCAGACCGGGACCCTTTCCACAAGACGTTATTGAAAATTTGAGTCATACCAGGTTTTTTTTTAAAGCGTTCGGGTCCCTAGAATTTCAAATCGGGTCTCTAGAATCAGAGTAAATTATCATCGGGTCCATAAAATCAGAGAAAATCGGGTCCCTAGAATCAGATAAATCGGGTCCATACAGATCCATACTGGTTGCCTAACATTTTCCTAAAAAAAAAACCTGGTCATACTTTAAAAGTTTAGGCAATCGTTCATAGGCAGCAGACTGTACAGGGGTGTAGTAAATCGCCAAAAATGGTTGTACGCTTCAACAAACGACAGGGCTTCAATTTCGATGGTGGAAAAATTGGAGAGTGGGTTAATATTTTTTGTCGGCGGGACGCACGAAATGTTCGGCTACTCTCCGCAGTCACACTCTCCCAAGTGTACCACGCAAACGGAGGTAAAAATTGTTGTTTATGAACTTGAAGGTAAAAATGTGGAGAAAACATTTACGGGAGATCGGTTATTGCTATGGAGAATACACACTTTTTGTGATGAAGGCGGAAACTCAGTATTCAACTCAAAATGCGGCAGACTTTACGCTGGCAACAGAAAACGCATCGTGAACACGAAAGCACGTCACAGACTGCAAGTTGCACACGCCTGCACACTATATCCTGCCATACAGCTGTACACAGAACTTTGGGTATTTACACATGGTCAACAGCGGGACGAGGCATTTAAACCGGTATTACCCCTGATAAAACTGGACATTTGGCACAAAAGAGGCTTCGTTTGGTTTTGCGCCGGATCCAGCCCCGAAGATACTACCTTGAAATTCTTTGTGCAACGATAGGTTCCCGGAAAATCTGGAGAAGTATTAATTGTTGCATAAATTTTGTAAGTCTAATACAAAACGTCCCCCACACCCACGTACTTGTCTGGATGGTCCGCGTTAGACATGAACGGAGTATAGTTTTGCCGGCCCCGCCGGATACTTCAAAATTTTCAGTTCCAACCCTTTCATCACTGTGTTACTTGTATAAATATGCCTCTAGGACCTAAAAGATCTTGTAGTAGCGGCAAAAAGTATTCTTACTCTTCCAACATAAATCCACTTAACTTTCTAACTACGCAGTGGTGTTTTTAAGGGGAGGCGAGCGAGAGACTTGCGCCGGTCCCCTCTCTTTAGGGACCTCCCCTCGAGGTGTTTCGCACGTGAATTTTCCTCTTTTTTGTGAAAAAATTATTATCCACTCATATAATATAGTCCGAAGCAGATCATAAGTAAGTACTCTGCTTTCAACGGGGCCCTCAAAAACAGCAACTGTAAAGTGCTGGTGCTCTGCTTTCAAGGGGGGTACCAGTGGCCAATGTAACGTGCAGGTACTCTACTTTCAAAAGGGCACACAACCCCAACTGCAATGTGCAAGTACTCTGCTTTCAAAGGTCCCAGTAGCCACTGTAATGCATTAGTACTCTGATTTCAAAAGAGGCCAACAACAGCAGCTGTAAAACTAGAGAAGTGGGGGACGATGACAGCTTGTTATCGCTAAACGTTTATGTGCTGCTAACTTTATCTTCCAAGATTCTATTTGAATAAGATCTGATGATGCCTACTTCGCAGGCGAAATATATACTCTTTAAGATCTTAGTGTCTGATTCTTTGCTGACAAAGGATTTCTTTCGATAAACAACTTTTAGTTTTTTGAAGTTGTGCATCATGAATATCCTTTTGCAGGGACCGAGTTTGCTAGAAAACTTTGGGAGGGACAAACTTTGTGTGATGTGCATATTATTGTGCATATCACACAAATATAACATTATTGTTTGCGTTTCAATGACGTCACCATTTTCACAATCACCCGTAGTACGATCTTTTTGTAAAATTGGAAAAATGGGAGGCAATTGTGGAAATGATATATCGTGGGCACCATGGCCCAAGCGCCCTCCTGGCTACGCCAATATTGATAATGTCTATTTCTCTTATTTATTCCCCTGATTTATTCTGGAGGGTGTCAACAGTAATGTAGCCACGAAATTTGTACAACTACATTATTTTTTTAAACAAAGTATTGGGGAAAAAATATTTTTTCACCCCTTGTCCAAACGTGAAGGAGACATGTTCCCCCCGCCCCCCGAAACTCGGGTCAATGAAAGGTCTGTTGCATTTTCTGTTATGTCAGTCATGCTGTTGTCCCGACACACATCCTTGGGTGGCCCGCATATCTCTTTCCTAGACTTGATCAAAAGGTCTTACCGCGGTTGGCTGGGTATGATGACGTCATCGGAGGGCCCCACTTTTCATCCTTGCCTCGGGCCCCCCAACCCTAAGTCCACCACTGTAACTGTGGATCCTAAAATCCAGTTCAATTGGCTGCAGATTGGCTTCACTGGAAACCAAACCCCCGTTTTCTCTACTACGCTGATAACAGTGAGGATGGAATGACCATAAAAAAGTCTCAGTATTTTTTGCGAGACTTGAGTCATTTTTGTTTTTAAATTATTCGTTCGGTTGTCGTGGCGTAATTTTTGAGTATAGAGATATACATATATTTCAAAGCAGCTCGTTTTTTCTAACTTCTGCCATTCGAAGTTATTTATTGCCTTTTTCCTTACTTTAAGCCGGAATCCGTAACAGAATTACAGAAAACTGCACAAATAGGCTTGTCACAATTATCGCGATTGACATAACACAGCGGATGGAGTACTCCATCGTGACACATTTTTTACATGCTTACGGTCTGCGGCCATGTGTTAGAACATTATTAAACCTCATCTCACGAATCCAGTTTTTGCTTTAACAACTTACGGCTTTGAAAAAGAATGATTTGAAATGTTTCATCGAGCAAATCGACTGCCTAACAAGTCTTAGTCTAGTATTGGACGCACTTTCAATAGTTTTTTTATATTCACACTTTGACTAATACGTTTGAGATTAGTGCAATAATTTTGTGCTTTTTGCTGTTGTGTGCAGTTTTACGAAATATTTCTAAAATATACATTGCTTTTCAATAAAGGTTCAAAAAGGATTTAACTGCAAAAGTATGCGAATCCTTTCAGCAAGCGAATGCAAAGTAAACGTTTATTTACAAGTTTTCACAACTGAGTTAAATTCCTGTCTATTTTCATTACTACCGTTTCTCACAGATTTTATGGTGTTGACTATCAACTTGGCTGAACATATGCGCAAACTGTGGAAAATATTTATAGCAAAGTCAAAAAGCATACTTTAACTGTAAGTGCAAATGTGCAAATTGAAACATACTCCTTCAACATCTTTTTTTAGGCATCTCTGCTAATACGATTGTTAATTTGACGATCAACTCTGGAGTCAGCGAACCCACAGGTGAGAAAGTGGAAATACCTTCTTTTGTTAGAGTAGATCTACAGTGTGCTCATCTTTCGAATGCGTTGTTAACAGTCGACAGAAATTTCAGTGTTTAGCGGACTAGCCTCACGTTTTTCAACAAGATCATCGGTTTGCTTGGTTTTTAGTTTTCCATTTAAAACGCCCCATTCAGTTCTTTTTTGAGAGTAAAACGACGCAGAAACTTCTCTTGGGTAAAAGTCGGCATTTTCAGTTTGTACAATTACAAATAGAGAAGCAGTTGTGTTTGCATTCGAAAAACAGAACAAAGTCAATTTAGTTACCATAAACAAAACCCAAGATAAAACATAATATGTAAGAGAGAGAGATTTCGGAATCTCCGCTCGGCCCATTTTCAACCTACGTTTTCAGTTGCATTCAGTAAAATCCAGTGTAAAGACGGTACATGGTTGACAGTAACGCTCATTTCGTGCTGTAATTTTTTTTATAAATCTCATTAGTTGCTGTAGGCGCTAAAGAGATAATAGTTAATAATGAAGTCAATGTTTTGTTCAGAGGAATGTTGTTGAAACAGCACGATAGGTCTCCTTAACATATAATTCTCGATAATTTTGTCCGGTGTCCAAAATTTCGGTTTGAAAGAAATTGATATGATAGTTGCTGTTGCAATTCAGATGCTTGGTCACATTGTCTTCGTTTTGTTAAGCGGTGGCATTGCACCTTTCATTTAACTTAAATTAAATGTCATGAGACCTTTACCCCTCCCGTTGGACAGTAGAGTACGTGGGATTTAACCTTTTGTTAGAGATAGCGTGACTGCCTCATCAGTTTGTGTTCTAATTTCCTTTCTTTAGTTATGTAGCCAGTTAGTTGAAAACATTGCAACCGACCGTAAATAATAAAATCATAGCAACTTGTTTTCCAATTTCGCTTCATACACAACTTAAGCTGCAGTACTTCAAATTTTGCCCGATTTTAGGTACGTAGTCATGCAGGTGCTTCATCTTGTATAACAGCTTTCTGTTTGATGCAGTAAGTTCCAGTGATCAGCGGTTGCGCCATTCAAATTTGGTTTAAACTTTTACGAAAAGCTTGTGCAGAAAACCTTGTGAGTGGCAATAAGTTGTATCGGTTGGTTGGTTGGTTGGTTGGTTTGTAACATTGCCGCAAAGAGAGCTGGGAGGATTTTTGCGTTTTACTGACATACAAGCTCCTGATCAGAACGTTACATCGTGGTGCCACGTAAAAACTTGGGTTCCTTATGCTTAGTTTTATCAGAGATCGGTGTTAGAAATGCAACTATGTAAAAAATGTCGGAAAGTTTTAAACATGCTGCTGCTTTCTTACACAAAAATAGTACCAATAAAACACTCCTTATCCTTGTTAAGCGCCTTGTGTCCGAATCATGAATAAACATGAACTTAAAGACATTGGTAAGGCAACTTTCTTGAAGTAAAGTCCTCAAGGCAACTTGATGCACAAAATTTTAACTTTACAGTGGGTATGTTTCATTCTTTCCCATTTTAGGGCTTTTCAAAAATATTTCTAAATTTAATAATATTAATGCGCTAATCTACTACCCACTTTCGTTTTTTCAGCTTGTCAAAAGAGGCACAGTGCTCTGAGAGGTGGGTTTCTTACAGGGTTTACATTTAAGCAAAAACCGTTTGCCTCTTTCTTTACCTTATCTGCTGAAATGTGGAAATAAAACTGTCAACGACAGCGCCAATATAACAAACAGGGGTGTAGTGCTTAAAGAGGTGTGGGAACGGCGTTCCCACACCAAATAAAAAGGAAGACTGCACCGAACAGTTCAAATAAAGTGAGCATTCGCCTACAAGAATTTCCACATTGGATCTTACTGTTTCACTGTAGACTTTTGACTAGCAGTGCGAATCTGCGTGTCGCTAGCACATCTGTGAGATCGCAGCCATATTTTAATGTAATCTTGTGCAAAAAGGTGTGGGAACGCATTCCAACACCAAAAAATGTGTGGGAACGCCGTTCCCACGCTTTTCCACTCCACTGCACCCTCTGGTAACAAGTTGATTTTGTAATGACAGCAATTAGTATATGATGGAGTAAAGACCCCATGCCGTTTTGCTCTAACATAGATATGAGTAGATGACGGAAAATATATGGTTGTTGTACCAAATGCTTCGTAAAATTCAATTACTTTCCTTCCTGAACAGCATGTTGTCTGTTGTGAGAAGAAAGCATATTTATTTCAATATCGTGGTAGTTAAATCACACTGAACGACACTATCACATGCAGCTGGGTCTATACAACAATCATCAGTGCACTGGGAATAGGAAAAAACAAAGAGGGTTTTTTCTAAATTGTTTAGAATACTGGCTTTTTTGTTCGATTTCCTACCATTATTTCCACTCATAAAGCGCTACTCTTTGTTTGCATAACTACATAACTTTTTCAAAATGCTGGATGGAATGCAATTCCAAACCAAACTCATGAACCACAAATCAGTATTTTATTACACGCAAAACATAAGTCCCTTCGTGAAAGTTACACCTTTGAAAATAAAGGGTATTGTAAATTTCAATGAAGTCTCATTTTTCTCACGAAGCGTCTGTGTTTGTTTCAAAGTAATGCTGTGGGCAAACTAACAATACGCGTTCGTATGATTCTTGAAATGTGAGATCCGACGCTGTTTGGTGGAAGAGTGAAAAAAGTTTGCTTTGAACTCCAGTTTTTAAAGTCGACAGTAGTAAGTACTTTCCTGCCAGGTGAATGACTGGCCATAAAACATAGAAGCTTTTGTTTTTGGGAAACGCACGCCAGACAGCACGTGATGCGAATCAGTATCCAATACAAAACTTGTCATTACGACTTAAAACTCAATTTGTAAAAGTTTTCTAGTCTTTTTCCAGAATTCACTGTGAGCCCTTACAAGTTTGCTGATAAAATATAACCCATTGGCGGAGTTCACAAAATCTCAGATACAGGAAGTCAAAAGGGGATGGCAGAGGGTCAAGGCACCCCAGGATTTTGAAATGTGATATTTTCCTATTGAATGTTTAGCAAAAAAGGTTGTTCTCTTAATTTGGAATTGGTAAAATTAAATTTCACCACTGCTTGCTACCCCGGAAAAATCCTTTTAGCCACTCCTGGAAAAATCTACACTAGAAAAATCCTTCCGACGCTCATCCTCAGATATATTGAGTTGCTGGCGTTTTAGGTGACACAACACCTTTCGCGCATTGTGTAAAGCTTCTTTGTATAACGTACTGTAGACCTCAGCCACAAGCAAAACTACCCCTAACACTTACATGGGTTGGCAAACTTATTGGACTACTACGGGGTCAAGTAAGTCCACTAGTCCAGAAGAAACAAGGTTTCCAAAGACTGATTGTTTAGTACACTGTAAATGAGTCAGACACGAAGTTCATTAAAGACATGCACAGTAGGCACACTAGATGCGTAATGCAGTTTTCCAAAGAAACAGGTACAGAACATTGTTTTTGATACCGTTGGAGTTAAGCGCACAAGTTAATGTTAAATTCGCAAAAGCTATTGGTCGATTACTCTTAACGTTTGGCTGAACACTTTTACGCATGTTATTTCACTTTATGTGCAACTTACACAGGAGTCAGACCCGTGCCAAAGCCCAGGCGGGATGCAAATGTTCTTTAACTTACATTCAGAACCGAATACTGCGGAACCCTCTCTCTCCCGGGGTTGTGGAGCCAGAACCCAGCTCCGACGTCTAAAGTTTTTGGCTCCAGCTCCAGTCCTAAATTTTTGAGTTCCGGTTTCGGATCTCGGTTCAACAGCCTTGCTCTTAAGACTAG
>JGI24022J15233_10009988_pt1 | contig 10732 bp, 8 predicted proteins | sample Ectturendosymbi2_FD_15233 | JGI IMG/M metagenome (IMG submission 15233)
ACTAGAAATTCTAACCTGAACGCCGTACCGGCAATAATTCTTTTACCGGAACGGCGTTCCGGGCCGTTCCGGCTTACTTTCACCTCTGCATAGAAGCTATTAAGAAACTTCACACAACAACGAAACTTGGTGTTCACGATCAAACGATTTTATGTGCGAAATTGCAGTACTCAATTCAGATATCAAGGAAATGGACAAATTGCACTTTTCCTAACAGGTTACTGTATGCTTTTCATCCTATGTAACTATGCACATGGCTTTGCACGCTGAGCAGCTTGATGTGTTTGGCTCCGAATCAAGTCGCTGGAGCGTGTCCAGTGATTTGTGGTTTTTAAGGTTCTTCAATTTGAGTCTTAGTCGTATCTGCAGAGGAATCTCTGCTTGAGTGCCGTGATGGGCTTGATTAACTCCAGTACTCATGCAATATCTGTGTGAAGTTTATTGCATGCCCTGCACGTTTGTGTCTGAAACTGTTTAGTTGCTGCTAGTTTTACTGAAAAGTTCGTCTTGCTAGTGAACGTAAGCCATTCGCCATTCTGTTTTAAACTCTTACGTAATTTATAATCAAATGCAGTGCGCAGTGAAAGAACACGTGCTTATGAATTCAAAAACGTGAAGATTTGGTTGTTTTTAGAAGACAAACTGTCATAGTTTGGCTCAAAAGCAACGTTCAAATAACTGGACTGATCGACGGTTTTCAGGTGACTGATGTTAGAGGCTGGTCCGACGCCATATCCAAACACCATCATTCCGCTGCTCTGAGAAAGAGCTGCAACATTTGTGAGTTCACTGTGAACAGAAATACACTTGGTTATTGATGCGTTGCGACCACTAACCAACGTTTTGTAGGTCAACAAAATCATTTAAGAAAAACCATAAGCTCTGAAACAAGATCATAAATATAGCTACACCACCAGGTAGCACAGTTTGCATCGCATAGTGCGACGATATTTCAGAAACACCGCGTCTGTTATTTAAGGAAAAAGGAAAATTTTTAAAGGGGTCTTGCTCAGAGCCGTATCAGCCGCACTCCATACCCACCTCACTCCAGCCGCACTCCATACCGATTATCAGCCGCACTCCACACCCCCCAATTGCGGGGGGCCACGCTGTCATAGGGGGCCCACAAGTCAGTCCCATCGCCATTTAGCACCCCAGAGAAAGCTTCCATCCCCGAAATTGAAATATGAAGCACTAGAAATCAGGGAAGTTAGGCCCTTTGAAAGAAAAGTGCGTATCCATTACAGTTACTTTGGGCCCAATTGAAAGCAAGGTATTTACACATTACAACTGCTGTTGGGGGCCCCTTTGAAAGCAAAGCAGCCTACATATACATTACAGTCGTTGTTGGGCCCCTTTGAAAGCAAGGTACTTTACACATTACAGTTGCAAAGGGGGGCGGGGACATAAGTGCCTCGCTTGCCTTCGCTTAAAGACACCACTGTATATAACCCTGACAATGATCTTAAATGAGAATATGAAACCGATTGAACACGTTCTGCTTCATCCGGTATGCGTATTTTCTCACATGACGTGCGCATGCAAACACTGTAATGTAAAGTTGTCTTTATATTATTGAACACATTGAAGTTGCTGGCGAGTTTATCACTTCAAAAAAACAGATTTCACGCGATTTTTTATAATTAAACCTAGACACACAGGCAGGGAAAGATTTAGGCAGCGCGGGGCCCTGGGCCATCTTAGTTTTTGGAGCCCCGCGCAGGCGTGACCTATTTGGCCGTTTGTCTGAAAAGCGTGAAAGTGCGCCTCTCGTATGTGTAGTGCCCCCTCAAAAATCTCTTTTGTTGTGCCAACTTTGGTTCTAGGATTGTCTTAGATCAAGGGTCTCTAAACTACGGCCTGCAACGCCGTTTTATCCGGCCCGCGAAGAGATTTTGTCAATAATGAAAAAATAATATATTTACGAAAAATTTACCGAATTGCAGACTGTAACAAATCCCGAAATAACCACATTACGTAAGATGCCCGACCCTCGGAGTGTTGTGTGGCCGTCGGACAAAAAGGTTTGGAGGCCCCTGATATAGAGCTTCAACAAGCAATCTGTTTGCGGGAAATCTAGTCAAAAACAACCAAACATAGAATTCAATGCTGACAATATTGCTTTTCATCGGAGTTTTGCGTCTGGCGGTCTTGCGTTGTTGCGAGCTATTTGTTGGTGAAAGATTGTACTTAAGTACCGTTTTTTACTTTTTCATTATTTTTCTGTAACCGCTTTTATACAGACGGCCTGAATCTCTCTCACGCCCAGATGCGCAACATTGTCGTGTTGTTACTGCACTGATAAGAGTCTAGAGTAGACATTTGCATTTCCGCTCGTTTCAAGGTAAATTGTGAAGTTATGTCTCTGCGCAGTTTTGCAAATTTTTTAGTTAATATTGAGTCGTTACAAGAAAGAGTTGCGCGGGGGCCCCAAATGCGCTGGGCCCTGGGCCATGTCCTATTTAGCCTATGCCTAAATCCGTCACTGCACACAGGTGCACTAAAAAACAGATCTGGGTGGAAAATAAAACTCTAAGTGGGAGCCCTGGTCACATGCGGCAAAACGCCTGCTACCGTAACTTGAAGAGAACACTTGAAGATTGATTGCTGTGTTACTGTTAGGCCATAAAGACCAAGAGTACAACAATCCGCTAGCAACCTTTAAAATCTCCCTTTGTAACAGTGCTCTCACTTTCAGGGATTTTGTCCCTAGATTGGAACTTTTGACCATTTTTAGAGATTTTTTTAGGGAATTTCTGGAAAGTATGAAAATGTGTGAAATGAACTATTTCAGTTTATTTTGCAAATCATTTTTGCTTCTAATTTTAACATTTATCATTGGCACTCCGCTTTTATGCTGCACCATCACAAATTTAGTTTTTTTGTCGGTACTGTTCTAGGGATTTTTGGAGTTGAATTTATGAGATCCGTGCTCTACAGGCAAAGGATCGGACATGAGCGAACTACGCACATGCGCTAAGCGTGTCGGGGGTCTCGCGGTCACGACTTTCTGATGGGCCTCGCGTTCATTTATCTGGCCCTGCCTACATGCCTAGTTGTTCATCCAGAAGACAGACTTCCACTTGATCAACGTGTTTTGTGTAGTGATTGCTGTAAAAAATGTAGGCTACTATTATAGCCCAGGTAGTCTTCTCTTATTTTGTACCGCATAGCAGCAAGATGCAGCAACATACCTTTGGTTCTGCTGCTTACAACCAAAGTTACACATCTGCGCAGCCTGCTGTTCAGAAAGCCAGATGGAGTTAATTGTGTAGTTAGAAGAGTCTATTTTGGGGGTTGTCCCAAAACAGAGTAGTGCAGTTAGTGGATTATGGATGCTAACCGTTGCGTCCACGTAGGCCATACTCTATATTTGCTAACATTTATAGGCGATTTGAGATACAAAATGTTTATTAATCTAAACATGTGCCATGCACCAGAAGATTAACAGTCCAGACATCAGCAAGATTTATGCATGCCTCTTTCGGTCAGTAAAAAGCCCAATGCCCACGCTTTATGAGCATATATATTTCACTTAAGCTGATGGTAAAGTTTATCAATATGCGCTAATCAAAGAAAACGTTCATTGCGGCACACATGCTTTGACCGGCCTCATGTTTGCTCCTTCGCTAATAATGTTTTTATAACTAAACGATAGGATTGATTCTGATTTCCTGCAATTTTTTTTACATTTGCGTTTCATTACGACATCTCTAAACAGTCGCCGTCAATTAAAGAACATTACGACCCAATTCCTTTTGTTAAACTCGTTCAAAAAATTTAGTTGGAAACTACGAGCCTATTAAGGGTATTTGCGGGAAAATATTTATAATTAATTCGCACAATCTGCAAATGCTGTTTATGTTTTGAATTAAATATAAAATTTCAGAATGTCTAGGACCCCCTGCGCAAACATGAAGACCCCAATGGAAGACGTACTGGCGTCGGTTCTGTCCAGGACCGCAGACACAGTGGGTCGTTCGGAAGCAGTTATCCCCAAATCTTTTTTGTGCCCCCAAATTTTGTTGTGCTCAGAAAAATTTGTTTTAAACATTTGATAAAAACAAAAATATTTCTCTTCATGAAAATGTGTTTTGACCTCCCAAACCTCAAAACCTGGCTACGGGCCTGATTCTGTCAAAATTGTTTCTGCAATTAGGATATTTTGTTTTGGCCATTCAGCCTCGAGATGTAGCATAACATAACTTATTTTACAAATCACCATTAGGGGGGCCCCTGTAAGGATTTTGGGGGGGGCAGAGTTGGGCTGATACGGTACTGGTCTTGTTAAAGGAACGACGGACCACGAATGTTTGAGGACTTATGGTGGAAACAAGAGGTCTCCAAACTTTTTTGCCCGAGATCTAAGTAAGCTATTACACAATAGTTCGAGGGCCGGATATTTTACGTAATGTGAGACCCTGGTGTAAACTATAAACTAAAACTTCTAACTGACCCCTGGTGTAAACTATAAACTAAAACTGTAAACTAAAACTTCTAACTGATCCCTGACCCCTGGTGTAAACTATAAACTAAAACCGTAAACTAAAACTTCTAACTGACCCTGACCCCTGGTGTAAACTAAAACTTCTAACTGCAAATAGTTTCGTCATTTAAATTTTTGAATGATTTAGTATTTTGAAGGTCACATGTTGTTTGCCTGATAAGCCTTTAATCTTTTAAACGGCATGCACTTGGAAACACGGGCAACAAAGAACTTTTCTTATCACTTGTTTTTTAAACAAATTACTAATTTTGAAAAGTTAAAGGATGTTGAAAGCAGCTCCTAACACAAGTTCTGAATGGTGTAGCGACGTTTCTTTCAAATGCGTGAAGAAAATTTTCATGCTGCGTTTGGTTTCAACACACACCCTTCTCAGTAAAACAGCATTAAGGAATATCTACCGGAGCATGATTTTTTGACGTGGGAGTCGCCCTTTCAAGCGAAGTTGCACTTTTTTATTTAGATCGAATTGAGCAGCGCCAAATTATCTTTCACAATTTAGAACATTGCAAAAAAATCACTATAAATCAAACCTGAGCTCAAACGTTAAAGTAATGCTTATTTGTGTAATGTATGCACGTTTGCAATCTTTAAGAGTTTTGTTTTGTAAGCTTTAAGATTTCTCGTTTCTTTTCGGAACAGACTTGTTATCTTGAGCTAAAACTATCTTATTATTTTAAACCGCATGTGTTGCTTTATCGTGGATGAGCAATAAAAATAAGTGTTTCCTGGATAAAGTAAAAGAAAAACATTGGATTCCAAGAAGAGCACTTTGCGCATTTTACGCGCATCTTTCATAATGCAAATGTTTGTCTGCCTGTGTATGGTCGATGAACGTCATTCTTCAGAAACCCTTAAGTTCATTTTACTAAATATTTAAACTGATTTTAAAGCCGCTCAGTGATGTGCGATCTTTTTCTTTTCTCCATAAAGATTGCACAGATAGGTAGCATTTGTACAAATCAAACAAGCATCAAACAAGCGTCACATCACTTTTTGCATTTTTTGCATTATCAGTTACAATTTACTACAATCTGTTCGCCTACCGTGCATTGGTAGCCTGGCCAGAAACAACCAGGAGTACTCTACGGAGTGCTCTGGGATAGCGTGACTGAGATAGAACGTGGTTGATGGTGTAATTCAGCGCATCAGTTGTAGATCTACCACCTCCGGGGTACTGAAAAAATTGATTTTTTCCTTTAAGTATAAGTTAAGAAAATCATCTTGGATAGCAAGAAACAATTAATTTCATCGTCGGAAACAATTGATAAGATGAAGATGTAAGTTGTAATATCACAAAAGACCTGATAGTGCAACACAAAAGATGCCAGGATAGCAAAATTTTCAACAATAAAGGATTATTGCGGCAAACCAGTTGGTCGCCAGAGGCAGTGCCACTGAAAGCCAAACCAAAAAACTAAAATGAAATGAATACAGGAAGAATTGTCGAAGGACTGCATCGCATGCTCAAGAGTTTCATTAAAAACAAGCGTTTGCATTCACTGGCAACAGTATCAGATCTTTGTTTATTCAACTTAACGATATGTTAAATGATATGTTACTGCGTTAAATGCACCTGCACTTACGTAAATCAAAGTTAAATCATCTATTTGAAAAAACTTCAACCTCAATAACGTAGGTTCAACGAAAGAACACGTCCTCTTCCATATATATCATCTGTGAGTATTGGATAGATACTGTGGTTCTTTAGGTTAAAACGTAAAAGGTGAACGTATCATTCGCGTATTTGAGGACATAAATACAGTGTTGTAGAGTGTTTTCTCTTAGGAGACTGAAGCGCACTCCTGCAACAACTACGCTGACTCTTCAGCTCCATGGCATCTACTCGGAATCTTATGCTACAACGAACTTCCTTCACCTTCAGTCCCTACAATAAGGTCCCCACATTTGGATTGCAGCAATTAAAACGGATCAGGTTCCGTACCTCCAACAGTTTGGATCATTCATTCCATCTCTTCCTTATAAATATAATTAATTTTAGGCAGAACAAGAATGTCTCCACTTACAGCTCAGGGAATTACTGGAAACGAAATCTACTTCGGAGGCTTTGAACGTGTGATCTAATAACATGTAAAAGTGTACTTTTTAGATCTCCTGTAATGCCACAGTAAGGCTGTACCAGTAAGATACAAGGCGCACTGCCAATGCTAAAACCATATATTATGAAACCAACTATTTTACGAGTGTCATGCTGGGATTTTGTTTGGTCTGGCGCCTCAAATAATACGTCCATTGATGTGAATGCAAAATCAAATCTACACAACACCATCATTTCTTGGCATTTACTGCACCTGAATATCAATAAACGCCACTGTCCTGTGGTTTGCTTCACCATACAGAGTTTTTTGACATTGCTTTTGTTTGATGCAGGCCAAACTGTTCGAAAAGTCGACGAATTCGAAATAATAGACGCTAATTTTACATTGGCACACATCCATATTACCGACGGACTTGAAGCTGATTTGTCACTGGTAGATCTCTCTCCTATTTGGTCTCAGTGTATTGATAAAAACAAGCATGACCGTTATTATAGTATCAATTTTGACGGCACTGAAACCCGTGACGCATCAGACATCAACCCCTTCAAACAAAACAATCTCCTAATGAGATATTAGTCTTTTCCGGTGATTTAACTCAATGCTAAAACACACGTCAAAGCACAAGTCGATACTAGTGTGCGTTTAACCAGGAGTTTGTTGTACTGTAAACCTTTCAGAGCATTCTCTTAGGGTTCATTCCGAACCCCGTTCGCTAAAACCTCCATTTAGCGTTCGACGTGTCTCGAACGACCGGAAGAAAAATAAAAATGAGGTTGAGCCAACCACTGTTTTGTTATTTGTTTTCTACTTTTTTTTCTCTTTCATATATTGTCGAACTTTGCGTTAATAAAGCTATTCGCGTTTCGTTTTTGGGTGTTGAGTTTCCAGTCAATCCAGCGCCTACTGTATGTATCAGTGGAAGAACAGCACCGATAAAGAAGGTTTGTCCAAGATCAGATAAACAAATTTAAGAGCCCATGTATCATTCGTCTTGTTGGCTAGATATATCAACATCAACTGACAAACACAAACACATTTCGAATTTTCGTTCTCTATAATGACCTTCTCTGGTTCGTAGAAAACAATGTACACAGATGTTTTTTGTGTAAGGTTCTTTTCAATTAATAGTGAGCTCAGTTTGCTCATACGACGGTTACTTCATAGCAAGCTTCAAATTACGTAAAAAAACAAGTGTTACACGGGACTTTTTTGTTAAACTCGTCGATTGAATTCAATCTTGTTTGCGACTATATACACCACTAAACACAATTTGTTTGTCCTAGAGTAACGTGATTGGACTGGGACAAGAAAACAGCCTATTAGTTGCTTTATCTGCAAAATTAAAATTAGAAGACAGTAAACTGAAGTGCAACTACAGCAAGTTATTTTTGGAACACTCAACACAGCACGACGTCCTGTGCTTTTGACCCAAAGTTTACGAACCACCTTACTTCATATTAGTTTACAGAAAACTTTGTGACAGACTAGGATGATTTATTGGTTAAGTTTTGAGTAAAAGATCCAATTTTCCAATGCGGATCTCATGAAACAAAAATAGTTGTTTGAAAACCAGAATAATTACATCTGAGTTTAGACGACTCAAATACCTTATTTTTTATGAATTACAAAGTAATGAAACTTTACGTCAAAAGTCGTTGAACTTTAAAAATTGAGGCAATACCCGCTATGCTCCTTTTCTGTCAGAGTTAACATGCTTTCGTCTGAAAACATATTTATGTTATTGTTACTACAAGATTTCGTAAAATAGGTGTTTGCAGCCAGCGAATTTACTTAGATTTGCTACCACCAACACTGAAAAAGTTGAATCGTTCACTTACAAAAAGTCGGACGGAATCTGCAAAATGTCTAGAATGAACGAAGTTCAAATAGAGTCAAATAGACATAAAACGGAACAGAGCACGGATGTATACATGTCTTATGTTGAATAAAATCGAAGAAATTAGTGAAGAGATATGAGCTGATTTTACTCAAACAAAGGTATCGAATAACGATCATCTCTTACTTGCATAGTGTCGATCCTTCTGCGAATAACGGATTGCGTGTTGCTCTCTCCAAGGGAAAGCACAACTTGTGTAGATTCCGAGTAAGCAACCTGAAAATTTATTATTCAACACAGTTGGAGGGGTTCACTAAACAAGCACAAAACACGTTTTCTGTAGCAAGTTGTGCATATTCAAACTTGAAAGTGTTTCAAGTAAACAATGCCTTTGGTTTGTATTGAGAGAGTACAAACCTCACGTTGGCTTGAAAGAAAATGCAACAAATATTTTACTCAGTTTGACTGAAAAGTACGTTTATTTATAAATATATTATTGAAATAAATTCAAGCAATAGCAAAACGAGATCCAATAAACAGCAGAAAAACATCTTTCTCCCGACTTCAGACACTTGCAGCACTCAGCAGTTAATGGTATTAGGGCAACAGAAATTGCAATTTCGTGAATGTGCGAATTACAGAGTTAGCCAGCTAGCATCTCAAATATTTTAATACTCCTTCGTGATTTTATTGGTTAATTCAGGTTTTTTTAAGGTGTTTCAGGGACCCGATTCGGGTCCCTGGAATTCAGAATCGGGTCCCTAGATTCAGAGAAAATTATCATCGGGTCCCTAGAATTCAGAATCGGGTCCCTAGATTCAGAGAAAATTATCATCGGGTCCCTAGAATCAGAGATATTCGGGTCCCTTATAGAATCAGAGAAATCAGGCTCCTTCAGGACCATGCCGGGTACCAAACAATTTCTTTAAAAAAAAACTGGGTTAATTGCATAACTTTCTCCGATCATCACCGTTGTGTAGCTGAATTCCTTTTATTGTGAACGGTATCTTTCGTATATGTTAAACTAAGTTGGTCTCAGTGAAAACCATTTGAAATATGTTTAGTATAAATGATCGCATGAACCCTAAAAGTAACAAAATGTTAAGCTTTATTTGAGTGCAATTACAGGTTGCTGTTATATTTAACGCGTGACAAACACATTTGAAACGCAAGTCCCGACTATGTTTTGTTATGCCCTGCCAACTTATAAAACTGTCTTCCATGACATGATAAATGCGCCATAGCAGATCGTAGCAGGTGATGAGACAAATAACGCAAGCGTTACACAGTGCCTCACGTTCTTAGGTTCACATTAAAGAGGAAAATCTGCACATTAACGTGAAATCGTTTAGAGTCAGGAATTGCTACCATTAACAGCAATGCACTTTTGAAATCCGCAAGTTGAAAAACGTATCCAGCGCCTATATTTCTAAATGCATTGCGAAGAAGCAATGGTTGATGTTTTTTAACGAGGCTAAAATCTTAGGCGATTATTCCCGAGCCCTTGAAAACTTTCGCTCGATTTCATATATTGCTTTGCTGGTATTCTGCAAATCAGTGAAGATTCATGTTTATACTCTAATCTTTGGTACACGCAAAGCGGAAGCGATAAGTAGCCTTGTAATGAAAATCACGGCCAATGAAAACGATAGAAACGACATATTGCAAACGTTTCGATAACTCCTGTTATCATCATCAGTGCATTGCAAATTGATATGCAGTGATCATGCTGCAAGTTCCTATTGGTCACTCAGGAGAAAAGTGCTGTAAAAATGAAAAACGGGAAGGACTGTTTCGGTAGTGACGTAGTGGCGCGAAGCATACGTGGCCACATGACTCAGCTGGATACGCGCCGATGGTAATGGCGCGTGACGTCATGAGTGAGGCATGAAGCTTTGTTACAAGTAAAAAATGCACAGAGGCATCAACGGGATGTTTGCATTCAGCTCTGGTTTGTATTCTTGAATCAACAAAGATTCAAGAATCTGCAGCCGTCGCCAACTGTTGTCATTGCGAATGAGCTCAGGGTTGTGAAAGTCAACCCGATGATGTGGATTGACTTGCAAGTGTCTGCAGACTGAAGAGTTTGGTGACGTTCGATGCTCTTCTATACGATTTATTTAATTGCGTTGCGTTTGCCCGATGTAGGAGGCATCGCATGAGCAAGTAAGCTTGTACACAACGTTAAAACGGTTGAGTGAAGCTTGCCAGTCCTTAATCGAGAACCAGTTTTGAAGCTTTCGAGTACTTTGAAAACAACGTAGCTTCACGTTCACTACAGCCTTGTGTCTTATAAAGCTGCTGAGTTCCTGTCGTATGTTATTAGATATA
>JGI24022J15233_10009991_pt1 | contig 10730 bp, 3 predicted proteins | sample Ectturendosymbi2_FD_15233 | JGI IMG/M metagenome (IMG submission 15233)
CGTTACTACAACCATGGATCTATATCAGAGAAATGTTTGACTACCTGTATCTCATTATTGTTCAATGGTGATGCACTACTTCGTATTGTCCTATTAGTGACCAAACAACGCAGTTCATTTTCTTTCTGCATTCTAACATTTTTTGCGTGCCACTGCTTGAATGCATTTTTTTATTTTGTGTATTATTTGCAATGCTAACTCATACGTACCATACAAGCAGTCCCAATTGCACCATCCCTCTGGGGTATCCACATTCATATCCATGGCATGTCCTACTACGTGATTTGAAGTTGTTGTTGGTGGAGCCACAGTGCCATCAAGGTTCTGCTGTTCTTCTCTAAAAGCACGGAGTATCCAAACCTGAAACGTGTTGATGTTTCAAAATCTTCACCAATAGATCAAAATCGCGATGCGGCATAACGCTTGTTTGTCATTTGCTCTTCAAATCAAAATCTCATACTTATGGAAAGAAATAATTGTTCAATCCAACATAAATTGTTCATAACTACGTTTAAGCCATGAGGGGATAATGTATGTGGTAAAACTGTGTTGAGGCAAACGTGGTGAAAGATATTTCACAAATCTTATGTATGCATGCTGTCGAAATTACTTTGCAAAAGCATTGGAAATTAGATTTTTTTACATTTGCGGTCTCAATTAGCTTTAGGATAATACCGACTTAATCATACTCTTAAGAAGCAGAGAGCAGCAGAGTCATCGAGTGTGTTAAGCATCTGAAACACAGGTTGAATGCAAACTGGGTGGTCTTGCAACATATTCTAAAGTGTTTTCGATCAGACTTTAAAAAGTGAAGTTGATGTGCACAATACATAAAAGGCAATGATGAAACAAGAAAGTATGATGTCATTGTTTAGCTGCGCAGCAAAATGCTATATATGCAAGTCTGCTCATCCTCGTAAGCAGAGAATCACGATCAGTGCAGTAAATAAGAGCACTCATTGGTAGCCAATGTGGCATGGACCTTTTGCGTAGCGCCAAGTAGTACACGGGGAAAGCCTTCCACGATAGAGCAGCAATAGAGATCACATGCCATGATCACTCTATGCTGCTTAGGTCTGCCCGGTATTACATACTTTTCAGCTAGCTTCGATATTTATTTGTGGTGCATTTCTCTTTATCAGGTGATTCCCTTGCATGCGCCATAGCATCATTTTTCTGGGGATTTCCGTATGTGATGGTACGTGTACCATTACATCACTCCCTCCTTCAACTGATTGTTCTTCCCTCGTCTTGGCCGTAGATTCGTAAGGCCTCTTATGTGTTGCGCTCAACCAGGGCTTCATGACTTATTATCGTATTCTCTTTACTCACGCCCGTTTCAACTAATCAATTCAGGAAGTCATCAAGTCCCAATTGCAACGCAACGCGCAACGTTGGGCGCCAATTTTGCTTTTCCGCATGTGATGGTACGTGTACCATTACAGACCTAATGACTTGCGAACGGAGTTGCTTTAGCAGTATGCATGGGATAATTGCATCGTCAGAACATTGAACACTTCACATAGCAAGAATGATATCTGTTCCGCAGCGAACTTCACCACTGGCTTGCACGACAAATTAAAAAGCGAAACTTGATTATGTTTCAAACATTTCCACTGAAGTCAAATATTTTCAAAAAGTGTTCAAAAAGGCAGAAACGTATTGTTTTATCCACTGTTATCAAAATATTTCACATGTTTTTATAGAACGTCATACAGCGAAATTAACTAAACAAAAACTGTGGCAGCAAACGCACATAATTACAGTGAATTGACGAGTCAGAATTCGCTGTCTGCTTCAGCGTTAAGATGCCATTTTAACTTTTTTGGTGTGTTAACCATTGGTTTTGCGTGTGTATTTTATGGACGTTGGTGCATGATATAGCTGCGTGATCGCTATGAAATCAGATGGTGTCGATAATATCTTTAGGATATCGCGATTTTCAATGACATTTTATGCGAGTGGAACATCACCACAAATGCCACCATAGACATCAAATTGTGATGCAAAAGTTGATTGCTTTTACATTATTCACCTGAAATCCATGCAATAACTTCATATTGCATTCAACCTAAGTATATATATATATATATATATATGTATATATTCTTTAGTCATTCCATTAAGGTTATTTCTTTAGTTCCATACTCCAAACAAAACAAAGCAATTGTTTGAACCACCAGCAAATTAATTCTGAAGTTCACCTTATTTATTCCAGTGAAGGACATTATTATTCCGTTAATCTTTTAACACTGTGGCGAAATGGGCAATGACCTCACAACGTTGCAAAGCAACGTTATAGTCAAAGCTATGAAGCTGATGGAATGTTTGAGTTTGGATTTGAAAGGACCTGTGCAATTGTAATAGACGCGTACTCACGCTTTCCTTTTGCGTTCCCCTGCAAGGATATGACTGCGATGACTGTGGTACGATGTTTAGACGAGCTTTTCACCTTGTGTGGCACCGCAAGTTCCATTCATTTAGACAACAGACCTGCCTTCACATCGAGCGAGTAAAGAGATACCTACCTGCTTCAAAGAGGTATCACCAGTGTTGCCACTGGGATCAGTCGCGTTAACATCAGATTGTTGCCTTGTTCAACATCAGTTAACATCAGATTTTTACATTGCAGTTTAATATGAGCTAAATGCTTCCATTACCAATACCTAACAAAGTGCAATAGCGCGCGTTGAATCCGAAACAGAGAGAAGTATCGTCATTAAATGTAAAACTCGGTTATTTATGCGTAACGTATTGTTTATGAGCTACGTTATTTATGCATAACTTTTCATAACGGTATTCCCAACGCAATGAAGAGAGCTTCTTCAGTTTGGAACAATTACCAAGCACACATGAGAGTGAGAAATTGATGAAAGAAACTTAAAAATCATAAATCTAACTCATTTTCATCCTAATAGTATAGAACATTTTGGAAAAAAACAACAGCTCAGTCAACATCAGATTTGTTGCCAAAACATCAGACATTAGAAATTTCACTCAAAACATCAGATCTGATACTGAAGCATCAGAAGTGGCAACACTGGGTATCACCTCCAGTTTCTGCAGCGTCTACCATCCGTCTGGAAATTGCCAGGCTGAGCGAACGGTCTGAACCGTCTGGAAAGCTATCCGGCTGGCGTTAAACGACAGAATTGCCCTTATCTCACTGGGAGGTTGTTCTACAGGATGGAATGCTTTTCTTACGCTCGTTTTGCACTGCCACGAACACCTCGCGTTTTTTCAATGTGCAACGACGTTCGTCTTCTGGTGAATCATTGCCGTCATAGCTGTCAGTTACGTATACAGTTTACCTGAAACGTTTTTGTACGGGCCAGTAAAAATGAGCCACTTGTCGACGAGGTCGAGGTTGTCAATGTTAATTCTACAATTGCCCGCATTCGTTATCCTGGGAGCCGTAAAAAGTTACTGTGAGTTACGTGATTTAGTGCCTTGTCCACAAGTGTCAATGGTCGAGCCAGATGTTAATTATCCTCCCCGGTGTCAATCTGAACAAGTTCTGGTAGAAGGCGTTGTTTCTTATTCGGAGGATAATACCAATAATGCACGCGATCTGAACAACTATCCATCTCCTCCTCAAGATGTGCTAGCGCGTGACGAACTCGTGCCCAAGTCACCGGAACGCACGCTGCGACTGAAACGCTCTAACAAAAGTTATAAAGGAGTCCCTCCGCTGTGTTACCGCTGCAGTTGATTTCGCATTTATATAAGTGCTTGCTTTCGCCTTATTGTGAGGGGGTGGGTTGTGATTTGGTGTGATTTTTGCTCTTCGACCACCCAGTGCTGTTACTTACCCAGAGTGTTTTACTTGGCATCTTGATTAGGTGCGCGCCTGTTCGTTTGTTGTGTGAAGCAGTACGTTAAATCACTCTGCATCTGCTGGTGTGAGTGGATTGTCTACTCTGTTATGTTGATTTTCATTCACTTTGGTTAATTTTCTGAAAATTGCTTTTCGGTGTCTGCTTGACTAATACAACTGTTTCAATGTTATTAAGGTCACCAAAGTTGTCGGATGTTGTCCGTTGTTCAGTTCACCAATATAATTTTCAAATCTAGAATCAAATTTCAAAAAACTTATAAATTAACATAAAATCGAATCCAATTAGGCTACTCGATATTATTTCCACAATTCATGCGAAGTCTCAGCAGAGAGATGCCAGAGTGACATACTCCTAAAAAACAAACAAAAGTAAGTGGGATAGAAAGGATAAACAGATAAACAGCAAATGTCTATCCTTTCGGAACAAGGTGGCAAGGTGCTTCTGGACATGCAGAAGTCTCACAAATATCATGCATTTCCAGAAAAAGTATCCCATCCCATTCCACAACCCAGAGGCTGCAACGAATGAGATAATCACAGGCAACCTGTAAAGTGGTAGGGTATTCTCAAATGTCAAACCTATTTGTTTCAATGGGACCTGAGAAACCCTCACGTGTATGTTAGCAGTCTATACTTACGCGGTAATGGAATCTAGAATAATTGGGTCTCAGTCTCGAGACACGTCTCGTCGTATTTTATGAGTGTTGAGTAGCAAATGTTTGGGATTGCCCAAAATGATGTAGTTAGTCGTGATTTTGATGTCACGAAAGATAAACAACGTTCTATGTAAGCAAGTACATTGACGAAGAAGTGAACAATTACCGTGACGCCGCAGTCTTGAGCATATCCATTGATTGCATCCATCGATGACTCGAAACCGTCATCAACTTGGATTGTCAATCCATTGTATCCTTGAACATTAGCAGACGAGTACGTCTTCAATGTACAATCTACGCACAAAAACGGTAATGGTTGCATGAAATTAATCGAGTAAATCTTGAAAAAAACGAAAACAAATCGCCAAAAATACACAACAACGATTTGTTCTGTTATTGTTTTTCTCAATCCATGCTGTTGCTGATTGAAGGTAAGTCTTATATACTTGCCTCCCTTTTTTCAAGCGATTAATTTCAGCCTTTGAACATGCTCTTATCAATTTGCTGATGAGTTTAAGCAAAGCAATGTTTTTGCATAGAAATGTGAATTATACAATCTAAAGCCAAGCATAACCAGGTTAATTCAATTGATCGCTTACTGATTTTTCATTTTTCATTGGTCATAATAATGTTGCATATATTTTTGCAACGAAGTGTGGTTCATTCAAATTAAATATGCCTGCCCAATGGTTGGTTTATCCGCAATAAAGGCTTTCTTCTAATGAAAATGTCACACTGCTTCATCAATAGAAAAGCTAATAAAAACAATCGTATGATCCCGTAGGTGGTTTCTTGTCACTGAATGCGAAAATGTACCAATTCTTTAATGTGTTTCCTGATTGTTTTCTCTACATTTTCAGAGTTTTCAAGGCAGATTGTCCTGTTTTGGATGTGGTAAATGTAGACTGTTTTGTAGGTGAAGTTTCTTCCAAGCTTTAATAAACGTATTGTAACGTAATTATTTAAGGAAGTGTTCCTCAGCCTTTTATGGTTTGCGACCCTTTTTATGATTAGTCATCGTGCGGCCTCCTTCCTGTCTTTTTTCTAAACGTGTGAAAATGACCAGCAATCAAACTCAATTTGAGAAAATTGTTGAACTGAAGTGGCGGTTTAACAACACATAATCCCGCAGCCGAGCGAGTGGCATTTCATGCAAAATACCACGTGGTAATAAATATTTCGGAGATCACAAAATTGGTCTTGCATTCATAAGGAATTTTAGTTCCATTCAAAGACGAGAGAGAATTTGGTACAATTTAAAGTCAATTTGGGTGCGGGGCTACAGGCTGAGCCTATCGACCAAATGGGGGTGAGATCCATTGCTTAAAAACCCATCTTCTCACCACCTCGGGTCCCGGGTTTGGCAAGCTGAAAATTCAAACTTTACAGGCACTGAATGAAATTTTAGTCACCTAAATAGCAGAAGTGTATCGATCCAAGCTGTTCTCTTCCATTGAGGAAAATAAAATTGATCCATTTCTTTAAACAAATGTCTCAACACAACATACAGTTTGTTAGTGGAATCTTTTTCTCCGGGGCCAATTTGGAATCATACTGTATAGTGGTCTGCTTGCGCCATGCAGCAATCTTGTTATAATGTAGTTAAGGAAAATACCTCAAAAAACTTTATACAAAAAAAAAGAAACAAACTGTATTCACAAACAAAATTTTAATTTTTGAAAACAAAATTTTAATTGGCAAATCATTTGAATGTCAAAAGGACTTTTCCTAAAAGGATTTTTCTAAGAACTATTTTCATCACGACTTTTTTTACTGCTCCCTACTGCGCCAAGAAAGTGTTTTCCATTGCACTTTGAGAATAAGCAATGCTAAGACATTGGACGTTGCATGTTCGCTTTATACGGCAGATCATTGCTAGCCTTGTTTCTTCGACGGTATATGTTGCTTTGCATTTTCTCAACGAAGTATACAGTCATGTTTTTTTAATGATATACTAACCCAAGTCTAACCCATCAAATACTGGAAAATGGAAAGCAATCCTTTAACTCGTGTCAGAGTTGTCAAGTGCTACAACTGAAGCATTTACAGCCTATCCAGGTCTGCTACAAGGATAATTGCAAACATGCACGGTGAACTTTCCTAATGCTTGTGGCCTACTATTATACGTTGTAGCTATGACATCTATCCACTGTGATTAAAACTGATCTACCTGCAAGGTGGGGAAATGTAAAGCCACCTCACGAAGCATTTCGATTCTTTTTGTAATTCTCACTTTCCAAAAGAATAGCCATAATTCAAAACTCAATATCAACAAATATCATTTTAAACACATTAGACCTTATTGTTGGAATGCAAAGCAACCTAGTAGATAAGGAACAAAGTTTTTATTCTTTTATTCGCAAATTTCAGTGGGAAACGCATGGTTGGGGCAGCAATTGGGCACAGTAAAGAATTAATATTCCTTATGAAATTTTTTCACGGTAAAAATTTGGTTTGCTAAAAAAATTTAGTTTCAAATATTTTGCCAATTAAATTTAAAATTTTTGGAATGATTATTTTCAAATATAACAAAAATTTTACATGACGCAAACCGGCCACCATACACACTACGATGCTAGTTGCAAAACAAAATTTGTTTCATGTCACCACGGGCTCGTATCCAGCTAGGGAGACCAGGAGGGGAAAGAGTTTTCTGAGAGGGGCCCAAATTTTCTGAACATTGTCCAATACTTTCAAACTACGTCCAACACATTTTTCCAAGGGTGGCGAAAAATTATATATAGGGGGATTCGCCCTCCTGCGCCCTCCATGGTTACGGGCCTGTGTCACCATGAACACTCTATAGTCTATACAATCACGTACGCTGAATTCTTTAAAAAAAGAGAACAACGCATAAACATTCACAATCGCCTTGTACTCGATTATAGATTCAGTCTATCTTTGGTGAAAATACTGTTCTTACAAACTTGGCAAAACGGACGGTTGAAGTTACATAATAATGATAAGACTGTACTGGTATGCATTTGAAATCTTATACTGGTGACGAAGAATAAACTCATAAGTGAATTTGCTTGTTACAAATTTGTTGTTGAATTTTTTATTTAAATTTTGCTTTCATTTTTTTCTTTCAGTTCATAGTTGTGTTCTCTTTATCTCCTGCGCTTGCGCGGGGTATATGTCAAGTGACAAAAGCTTCTTTCATATACAAAAAAAGCAAAAGATTGTTTTCGGCCATCAGACCCGGCCTCACGCCGCCCCCTTGCAGTGTTAATGGAAAACGGGAGAGGTTGGTGGACCCAGAAAAATTTTCGCAATAATTATAGGATATGGAGCAAATCTTCTATGCTGACTGCAGAAACTCCTAAAGTTTCTTTGATATTACAAGAAAATGGTAAAAAATTTCTGGGAAGAACAAAGATATTCCAATGTTAAGACACTTTATTGCCATTGGTGAAACTACTTTCGTGGGTTTGATGACAATTTGTAAAGATCTTCCTGTACCTAGCAATGGTGATATCACTGGGTAAAAACTTCCGTTTGCAAAATTTGGACAATATTCGTTGTGTGGTCCGTCGCCTTAGTCATCCATTATTATATTTGGAAAAATAATGCTTTAATGCTTCTGCTCACATATTTTTGGTCACGAAACACAATAAGTATTCTAACGAGCTGCAGCGGCAACCTTTGCAACGTTATAACCGTTGTTACTGCATATCTGATTTTGTGGCAGAAAAAAATATCACTGGAACTTTCTGAGTTGATGGCTTAAACTCCCTTATGGCAACGCATATTTTTGCTAGTTTCTTTGTTTACCACATTCTTTTGCAATGCAAGCAGTCTTTTTCGAGATGATTCCTATGTAAAGATCGGATGCCAGTTGGTGAATAACCTTGAAACAGAAAATGCGGCAAATTGTCGATTTCGGCATAATAGTCTTGTTTAATGAATACGGCAGATGTTATGTCTTGCCTGAAAAAAGCCCTATTTTTATGGATTCTGATGGAATTTCGAAAGTCGTCTCCCGTGCCATTCTCTCATTTTACTTTTTGCACTTTCGATGCATGCAAAGGAGTGAAGGAGATACTTTATGTTAGATAACGATGGCGTAAAGTCCACCGATTAAAACAAATTGTTGCAATGCATGGATACGGGGTCGACTTAATGCGCATATAAAACGAAGTTTTGTGCGACATTTGCTGCTCTATGTCTCTTAAATCATACAAGCTATCTTAAACGAATAGCGTTGCTTAGAAGTGGCATTTAACTGTAGAAAAATACAGCTTGAAAAATTTTTACTTGATGGTCCGCAGCATTGCCGACTGCTGGGTCCACCACATGTCCCTGACGAGTAAGACCCGGAACAGAAGTTGCTGTTGTCCTGACACACTCCTCCAGTGCTGGTGCAAGCAGAATCGCAGCAAGTTGCCCAGTTGTCTTCGTTCGCTGAGCCTGGGTAAGCAAGATAATCTCAACAACTTTTGCTCAAAATTTTCGACGACCTTACTCTATACGCAGTTGCCGGGCCCTAACTGTGACGAACTTTGTTCAAAAAGTAAAATCAATTTTTTTCATAGTTAGCATACAACAGGCCTGCAATCACAAATGAAAATCTTTATCGCTTCTCATATTTTTGTTGAAATTTCGAATTTGAAACTAGGTTTCTCAAATTTTTAATATTATTTCGCGCAATACTCTCTAAAGCGAAGCATGTCAATCATTATCTAGTCTACTGTACGTCATTTAAAACTGTTCTAATAGATGCAGGGAACTTATGAGAAACGTTAAGACCACGTCACATGATTTACTTATCCAGTATTTAAAATTGCACATACTGTAACTTTTTCATTTCAAAAATGCTTCAGTTGGTAATTTTCTTCTTAACGCTAGTCTTGATCCTAGTTCTAACTTTACCAACACAAGAAAGTACGATTGATAGCTGATGTGGAATTAAAGTTTATTCCTCGCATTTTTGATTAAGTGAAAATTTTTAAACATAGTACCACATTACAAATATACAACTATTTTGGGTTAATCTCATTTGGATGCCATTCTCGAAATTTATATGGCACCCACCGCGGTTTTTCTATTTTAGCGAAATTAACTCAAAAATACAGCAAGAATTTTAGCGACACGTGTGTTTAAAAGCACCTGAAACATAAAAGAGCGGTCAAAGGAGATAAATCTAATAGATAATATATATTTTTTATCTTTTTTTATGAGGTACTAATTTATCGCTTGAACCTATACAGGGTCACCTTCAAACCTTGAAGAGGTTTTATTTCTGTAGGTAAGTTTTCTTCAATCTAAAATCGTTTTGAGAAACGTTAGCTGCTAAATTGATCAATAAGCAACTTGGTCTACTTTTTGACACGAGACTTTTCATAAAACAAGTGATGATATCCAAGATAATTGCCAAGCGGGCTGTGATGCGTTAGGTAACGCAGCGTTTTGTTGCGGCCATCATTTTATCACTAAGTACCAACTCACAAGTTGAGTCGCACTCAAAGCAGCATCCTTTAGAATCGTCGTCGCAAAGACTGGTCTCAACTCCTGCTGCGCACTTGTAGTATCTGTATTCGACGCAAGTTCCTCCTTGAAGTTCGCAATCTTGATCTGACCCTTTAACAGTAATAAGAACAAAAAGTGTTAGGGTTACGTAAAACGAGGTTCGTTTTTATGTGATGCTACAAGAACTGTAATTGTTAAAAGTACATTATATCTTGTTTTCTGCATGCACATCAGTGGCAAATCGCTAACTATTATCTAAAAGTTAAAGTTTGCTGGCATTCAAAGACAACAGTTTTAAATGGTACCATCACCCATGCCATGAAAGAAGTAAAAAGACCAGTGAAAGTAAGCAACGCTACCTATGGTATTTCCACAGAGAAACAGTACTCCCATAAATATTTGCCACATTCTTTTGTATCTTGGAACACAGAAGGCAAAAGAGGAAATGTGCTTTCTTGTCTTTGTTTGGTAAGTTAACAAAACGTTGAGACGAATTTGTCTGCAAAAACAATATACCAGGATTTTAATATGAAAATTGAAAAGCAGGGCCGGCCTTAAGCCGATCGAAGCAACCAATGCAGCTGCATTGGGCCCCGCGCCTCTGGGGGCCCCGCGCCATGTGTTTGGGTAGATTATTCATTTTGCCAGATACACCTTGCCCTTGATAATTCAGTAGAAACGCCACATAAATTTCACTGTTAACAAAGAACGCTCTCGTCAGAACTAGCAAATTTCCTCTCGAACGTTAGCAAACGTGCTCAATTCTC
>JGI24022J15233_10009992_pt1 | contig 10730 bp, 5 predicted proteins | sample Ectturendosymbi2_FD_15233 | JGI IMG/M metagenome (IMG submission 15233)
CCGGATAAACCGAAGATTTTTATAAAGAAAAACGTTAGAAATCATTCGTACCACCAGTTTTATCCGGTTTTGGCGAAGATCCGGATTAACCGAATCCAGATTAACCGAGGTTTACTGTATCTCCAAACCACAACAGTGGCTTTTGTTGGACAGAAGCCAATATATCGGCTTTTTGGTGCGATAACTCGTGAACCATTGCAGCTGCGTAGACAAGTAAGACATTGCAAGAAAGGTGTTTTTTTATAAAGGTGACATTGGACGAAAGGGACGGCGCATTTTCAGAGGTCTCGATGGTGTATTTGTGATGTCAAGCCGGAGAAAACCTGATTCTGGTGTAGCAAAAGTAAGCAGTGTTTTTATCAAAGACCTGTGGAGCGAGCCGATAAAAAGTTACTGAAAAGTCGATAAAAACGAAAAAAGTTACTAAAAACTTGTAGAAGTCGACAAAAGTTGAAAAAAAAATACCGAAAAGTTAACTTTGTGTTGGATTTTTCGCGTTCTTTACAATGGTGCACTCTGAAAAACGCTATTAGCAAAGGTTATGACGTAATAACCGAAAAATCTTATATTTTCAAATTCCGAAAAAATTTATTTTATCACACAAACATTTACCCCAAAAAACAATGGCGAGTGATTTTCTTCGGCGTTCGTGGTTAGTTTCAAGGGGTACAACCCCATAAAACTTCGAAAAAGCTAACAGGTCAGCATGAAGCAGATTTCTTGAAGATGACCGAAAATTGCCAAAAAGTCGCATACGAAAAACCAAAAAATTGCCTTTTTCTGTATTACATTGCGCATCAGGAGTTACATTTTACTGTACAAACTTTTTTGTTATTTTTTTTCACCGAGCCAACTTGCATGGAGCCATAGGTTAAGAATCACTTTAGACTTAGAAATAGTAGAAACGGCTCATGGACTTGCATCAGGCATCAATTCTATCGATCTTTGTTGTTTTCCAAACAGTAGTTGGGCGAAAGATGATTGATCTCGACACCAACACGACCATCATTGCTTTTCACTCAACAGCATGTCTTTTGTAGATTTCAGCAGAATCAGAGCGACTTCCAGGGGATACAGTTTATTTTTTATCGAAAATATTGGAAACAAGCCAGCAGCGTTACCTACTGTAGATATTCAAAACACATGTCAAATATTCTTTAAAAGTATATTACGGGCAGTGTTCTGAGACGACCAATTCTAATTAAACAACATTTATCTAACCGATTGTGTGTTTCAAAATTTAAGAAATGTTGGGCGAACAACGATTAGTTCGGTCTCGTTAATAGCACATTTTCAACATTTTTTCGTAATCCAACATTACACTTTTTGCATAACGTAGGATCACAGACAAAAAAAACTAAAAATACAAAAGCCCGATAGTAACTTTCAGGAAAACTCGGTGTCGAAGAACATCTTCACGGCTCACAAACGTCAAGCAGTGTTTATACTGGACGCAAAAACCTTTTGAAGGACGGTCAGTGTGGAGGTTTGATGCGCACTCGCGTTGTACAAGATGACTTTCGAAGTTAAAATCAGTGGTTTTCTACGCGTCTTACTTCGCGGTTTTCTAGCTGTGGATAACGCTGCCCGAAATGCAACCTACTCGATGAGACAGGTTACTACAAAATATTATTGTTCAAAAACAAAATATTATTGTTCAGCTTTCCTCGTTTGTTTCGCAATGCGTGCCATGCAGGCTTACGCGTGCGACGCGACTTCACAATCAGTGTGAGTCACGCCATCATCTGTGTGCTCTTCCATGAAACCGAGGCCAATGTTGTTTTTATTTGTCGGCATATCTTTGTAGAAATTGTGCGGCTCGCCGAGCCAAGGGTAACGCCTTTCGTTCCATAAAATTTTCTCTTCCAGTTCGTCCAGTATATCAACTGACAGTACCAGTTTATCGTGCTTTAAGATCCCCCAGACATTAAGCGCAACCATGGGCATTATGCTGAAACCTCGCCTTCCGTGAACAACGGTACTTAGGTTCGCTGGAATATTGCCGTGTTCGTAAATGAACAGCGCGGTATTTTCTGCAAGGTTCCTGCTTTCCAGCACTTCTTTGAACGCGTCTTCGTTGGCCTGATTGATCTCCATGTTGTCAACAACAATCAGGTCATTTTGAGCATACTTCACAGTCAACGCAATCGTCAATCCCATGATAAGTGCTCTATCACTGGGTCTGTAATACAATGATCGTGGGCCACGAGGACCGAAGGCAATGCCTCCTTTGTGCCAAAAAGGGGGTGTTCTACTGCCCTGACGCATGCGTCCGGTGTGCTTCTGCGGCCACGGCTTCTTTTTTCCTCTCCCCAGCTGGGCACGACTTCTTGACCAGTTCCAGTCGACCTCTCTGTACTTTTCCTGCCATTCTGCAACACCGTGCAAGATATCCATGCGCGGATGAACCCCAAACACGTCCGGGTGTAATTCGGTCGCTTTGTCAAACTCCGGTTCGCTGTTCATGAAATTGTCCAGCCAAACCTTCATTGGTTTCTGGTGCTTCCAAATTTTCATATTGCACTTCCTCGAGACTGGCACATGTTTTCCAGGGGCGGGTGTTTCATTCGGTGTTTCCTGTTCCAACGATTCTATTCTCTGTCTTGCAGCCCCGAATAACACAAGGTTGCTTGGCAAAGCTGAGGTGATTACATCAGTGCTTTGTTTCCGTTTTGTGTGGTGGAGATGCGTGCATGCTCTTGAAAGGAGTTTGTACATATTCATGCCAATGTCTTAATATTTTCTGTCATAGCAACCCAACCTGCACACATACATATATTTTGATCAATAATATTTAAATTAATAACAGCATGCTACCTTTTTGCTGATCAAAAATCCTGAAACTTTAAAATTTACGTAGGTAAATGCACCTAACAACAGAAAGTTGAAAATCGCCAAACATTAAAAACAAGCTGGCAATACTTTGGTACAAAGAGGGGAAAAGGTCAAACAAGATTAATTCCAGAGAGCAAAATGAAAGTTTTGATATGATGTTTTAAGTGGGTGATTAACTACGCAAAAAGGAGCAAGAATAATTTATTCAATATAGGTATATGCTATAATGCTCCCCAAATAGAATTAGTTACATTCCACCTCATATTTTTAACTCTTTCTTCCTGTTGCGATCGTAAAGCCCGAGCGGCAAGTGGGCAAAGCTTCACACTGTGGCAGCAAGCAACAATAGAGATCATGCGCGGCAATCAATCTATTATTGCTTGTTCGCGCCACGTATATATGGGTGTTGTTCTTCGCGCACATCCCGTTCGTGGTGAATCGCACATTCAACGCAACGCCAACAGAGAGGTTGCAACATTACTATTGGGAGTGTAAAGAAGTACAACCATTTGAGTTTAGACACACCTTTACAAACTGGAAAGGATGCTGTTGTGATCGAAGAGCCCAAGCGGCAAGCGTGCAAAGTAGGGACCGACCGATACGGCGTTACTGGTGCCGATACCAATATATCGGCCATTCATGGACCGATAACCGATATTTCCAAAATTTTTAAATCTTGTTTTCTGCTTCATTATCAAAAATATGTATTTTATGCCTTACCTTTTTTTCAAAGACCTAAAAAATCAAGATATATGAGCAAAAATTTTCCGAAATGCAGCAATTTCAATATTTTGCTATTATTTTTAATTAATCGGATTAATGATGATGTTTTTGTTCCGGCCGACCCGTGCTCCATGGTTCATCTTGTCTGCTTGTTTATAAAAAAGCACCTGCTAGCGTTGCTGCAAGATAACTGTCTTGACTTGGTTCGTTGTGCTTTCTTATGCAAATTGTCTGCATGCGTGAGGAATATAACAGCGTTTTGTCAACACCTACTGGGGCCGATAAAATCGGCCGTTGTGGCCGATACCGATATATCGGTCTATCTCTAGTGCAAAGCTTCACACTGGTAGCAAGCAACAATAGAGATCTCTCTATTATTGCTTGTTCACTCCACATACATATAGGTAGTATTCTTATCGCACATCCCATTCATGGTGTATGGCGCACTCAACCCCGCACTTTACCACGTGATTGCAACAATGCCAAGCCCTAGAATTTTTCTTAGGATTGCATCAGGAAAATTCACCAAAGTTACACATTTTCATTTCATAAATACTGTACTTTCTATTACGTGTCAGCAACTTTTCATCTTCTGACCTACTTACTCTGCACTATTTTTCACTAATCTCCATAAGCATATGAAAGCTGAAACAACAGCACACATCAAAATTTAAAGAGAAATGAAGTGATATCAGTTTTTCTCTCTTTACTGCGTCACAGCCACTGCCAAGATTTACTTAGTAAAATCAGAACTACATCTGTTTCATGCAATTACCAATTTTTTATCTTTGCCTAGACGCCAAGTCATATAATCTGCAAGTTCTGCAACATTATGAAATTGTGCAACAATGAGTGTGTCAATCACAGTCACTTATCCACTTTACACTGCACTTGTTATCGGATTGACGCGTGAGCGATTTGTCGCCTTTGGCTTACCTTCGTGAACGCAGTTTGCGAACTCGATATTGGGGAGTTTTTACACTGCAAGGACTCAAAAGATTTGCTTCGTGGGTTTGGCCTATGGTGATGCGAAAGCTGGGGAATAGGTGAAAATGAAAAGGTGAAGCATGATTCCACTACACAAAGGTTCTTTTTGTAGGCAGGTTTTTTTAAGGCGTTTTAGGGACCCGATTCGGGTCCCTAGAATCAGAGAAAATTATCATCGGATCCCTAAAATCAGAAAAAGTCGGGTCCCTACAGATCCAAAACGGGTTCCTAACATTTTCCTTAAAAATCGTTGGGAAATCGTACAAGGTCGCAGGAAATTAATCAGCTGCAAGTCATGTAAAGTTCAAAAATACGCCAAGAATTGCAAGGAAACCACAAAACGGACTGTACGAATTTCCTCGCTCAGTCATGGTGGTTCAATACTTGGCCTTGTGATGCAACAGTTACCCCTACCTAGCAATAGTGGTCTCATGCAGTCGCTGGTCGCGTGCAAGGTTGCCAATTTGGGATTTTTGAAACCAAATTTTGAAATTTAGGCTTTTTTTGACGCACTTCGCTTTTTAAAAAAATCAGAATGCCAGTCACAATCTGGCTTTTTCTTATTTATTTTTTTTAGTCTGAAAGACTTGGCTCTGGCTAAACATTGTCTGAGCTGCATATTCATTACAAATCACTTCTGACGAGAGTCTATGACCATGCAGGGTGCAAAGAATTTCTGTTTCCCTAACCATTTTCGATTTCAATAAGAAACAAATGTACGACACAATTTACGGGGAAAGAAATCGCTCATAAAAATCTGAATTGCATTTTATCGATGTTTCTGGCGAGTTTTGCTATCCATTTTTGTTTGGTTATGCATGTCTTACTGCATGTGTAGCCTGCATATCTTAGGACTGCTATATGGTTTATTTTGGCTTTTTTTGAGACAAGGTCTGCCATTTTTGGTGAACCTGGTCGTGTGTCGTAAACCCCTAATGGCGGCGCAAAGCTGTTAGTTTTAATATTGTCGCTATGATGACACATGTAGTCAGAGGACACTGAGGCCAACACGTCCTTAAAACTACGTGCGTGTATGCGAGCGAACTCCATTGCGTTACATAATAGAGTGGGCGCTGGCATCATCTGGAAGCTTTTGAATACATTCAGATTGTTAATACTAGTCTACACGACTGCTTTGGTTAGTGGTTGACTGACTGGGTTAGCAATCGAAATGGTAATGCATTCCGAACGCCATTCCGGAATGTAGTGCCATTAAAAATGCTCATACTCGCGCCCAAACCAGAGTCCACTGACAAGCTCACTCCGGTAACTGCGCACTCGCACCTACAAAATGCATACATAAAACGCTCTCTCAACAGAAACTTTTAGCACTGTCTGATTATCGTTCTACAGGTCGGATCGGTTAAAAACCGATTTCGCCACGACCGAACTGGCTGCAACAACTAACGTCTGAAACACGACGCCACAATCACTTCAAATGCTGCACCACTAGCGAATTAAAACCACTTTTCTGGAAGTCGCATGCGCCCCCCAAACACCTTTTGTGCGGCTCTCAGCAGTCTTTCAATAAAACCAGTAGCGTAGCCAGTCCAAAAATTGGGGGGAACTGTTAACACTATTTTGTTTGGCATACCGCCTATCAAAGTACAAATGTTCTAAAAACTAGGGGGGAATGGCCCCAAAGGCCCTCCTGTCTGCGCCTATGAATAAAACCTCTAAAATATTTTGTGTAACAGACTTCGTTCTGAAATAACACAAAACGTGTGAATTGACTGGCATTAAAATTTTTTTAGTGCGACTCTCTCACAAAATCGTAGATCTGGATTAGGCTCCCTTCAGTGAAAAGGTTGAGAACCACTGGCTTATGCTGTGCAGGAGCCGCAGGCATGCCGTGATTACGCGACTTGACAGTAGGAATTGCTCGACCCTGCTGTACGAGTGACATATAATCTTGCCGTAAAACATGCGTTAGAAATTATTAAAATTTATTGTCCATAGGATATCTTCAGTTTGCTGTCTCGAAGTCTCTCAGTGGTGCACAAACTACAATTTGGTTGGTCGTTAAAATCGTGTCATACGGCTTTCCAAATGCCGGCGGTTGTTGCGAAGCTTCATGTAAGCAGTCCAAAGTACTTAAATAAATTATCTACAACTCTGATGTAGTAAAAAAATTCCTTGTAAATTCAATAGTGCCCACAAAATACAAATTTTAGAAGCGGGTTAAGGAAGGAGTAGGCGCGAGAATTTGCCACTTCGCGGCGAAGATTTGCGGCTTCCATCGGTTTTGCACTCGTTCAGTATCTCGTTTTTGCATACCGAGCAGTAGCGTGGTACACTGTGGCGATGCATCTGTTTACACGTTGAATGTGAATCGATGCTAGTAGGCTGAATCAATCCAAGCTGATCTATGTGTACGCAGTGATAGTTAAGGCTCTTGAGTGCAACGTTTTCAAGAAAACAAATTTTTTTTGCGACGTCATAAACGGGCGATCGTCTTCAACTTGCGGCACACGGGAAATTTCGACAAGCTTCCCGGGAAATTTAAAATTTTTGAAGCTTTGCATACAGCATTCATATGCATGAAGTATAAAATGTAAACAACTTAGGAAGAAAATATGCATTTTGTTTCTTACCTTTGCTTATTTACAGACGAAGTAAGGTTTGCTATCCTCTTTTAATTATGAATATGCCTTTGACCACCTGAGGTGTGCTATAATCTCATATTCTATAAGTGCAATGCTATGTCTCTGTAAATCTCGTTCACGTACTCCAAGTTTCTGGTCACATGCTGTGAGTGCATGACCGCTTTTTTGCACTCCTGGCTTAAAGTCATTCTAAGGGCCAGTCTGCTGCTATATAGTGATTGCATGAACATACCAAATCTTCAGTGCATTTTTAGAGAGATAATTTCGTTCCATAAAACAACTCACTGCTCTAGGGACAGCAATCCTCTATGAGATTTTTCATCATATCTTGGTAAAATGCAACTGGTTAGATTAATCTTGAAAATATCTTCACATTGTAACCGGGAACATTTCTGTGAGGGGCATTGACAAATCTCCCAAAGAAGATACTTGATCATATGGCATTTTACAGACATATTTCAGTGTCTGAAAATGGGGTGACATGCAAAGACAGTGCCAATGCCATGTGCATCAGCAATCTGAAACATGGAAGGAACATAATTTTTTCATGTGCTCCTATGACAGCATGTAAATATTTGAAGAGAAAGGTGTTAATAACTTTCTTATCATAACAGTACATGGTTTAGGCCAGTGGTTCTCAAACTTATCTGCACGTTGACCCCCAAATAAAGTATACAATTTTCTGTCGACCCCGTGGCCTAGCCCAACAGTCACTAATACAAAGAAAGGATGTGTCAAAACAAATTTGAGTACTTTTTACTTGAAATCCATGATAAAATATACAAGGCATATTGATTTACTGTTGCTAGCTTTGCAAAAGTATTTACTGTGGCTTTTACTCAGATTTACAACAATTGTTCTCCGTCCTACTGCTGAGCCTATTGCCAGTGCTGCCACAGGCTTCCCTGCAAAAATCATCAGATTCACAAAAAATTCACTAGATCTGAAAAAAATTCACTAAATTTAAATTATTTGCGTCGAAGATCGCAATTTTGCTTGAAATGATTTAGTTATTTGCTTTATCGCCAAAAAAACTTGACATCATGTGCACATTCGCTAAAATGGATGACGCTGAAACCTGGCTGGAAAATCTCATTCCAACAATCTTCATGCTTTTTTCAAGAGCTGAAAATGACACCACTTGGCACTTACAAAAGATTTTGGACCGATCAACCTAACATTTAGTCAGTTATTTCTACTGCAGTGATCCTGCAAAGAAATGAAGTAAATGGCATAGCCAACACTGTAGTAACAAACAGCATGGAAGTGAAATCAGTATGAAACTCAAATTAGAAACACTTCGTTTTTCGCTGCAAATCTTCAAACAAGGATTGACGTAATCAGTTGTTTTTGGATTGAAAACGGCTGAAGGTTGAAAAAAAGCGATCGTCATACTTTGCAGAAAAATCACTATATTGCAGTGTAAAATCACCAGATCACTAGATTAGTCTAAAAATCACTAGATCTAGTGAAAAATCACTAGGGATGGCACCAGTGCCTACTGCTGTACCAGATCTACTTTTTGCCAAGGGCCACATCTAGTCCAGAAAAGAGCCAAATTCTGAGATAAGGGGCCAAAAAAGGGCCAAACATTTTTTGCAAACTTAGTAACAGTTACAAAGTCATGAATCCATACTTAACCATTAATTGAATGGCAGTGTTCTTCAATCACAATTGTAGCTCAACAGCAAAATAAGTACATGATGAGAGATCGTAAGAGAACAACTTAATTTCCATGTATAACCTTAAACTGAGATAAATCTACCGTCGTCGATAAGTGCTAAAGCCATCAACAACAATCTGAACAAAATCAACAAACACGTGCACTACATAAATAACAGTAAGTTAGGTAATGTAACAGTTCTCACTGCTATCTCTACAACTACAGCAAACAACAGGCATTCTGAGGAATGTACTGAACTTTTATATTAACTCAGGAAATATAAGGATCCTAACATAATTTTGCAATCGAAAACCTTCAAAATATAGGAATTTGGTTAAAATCTACAATACATTAGTGAAAAAGTGAAAAAATATGGTTTCTCAAACAGGACTCAGGGTGGTCAGGTCTGAATCTTGCAAGGGGCCAAGTCTGTCCTGGAAAAGGGTCAAAAGAAATTTTTGGGGTCAACAAGTTTTATTTGGAACCAAATTTCTGAAATTTGGCCCAAAAGGGTCAACCTGGCAACCCTGTGCTGTACTACCAGTCTAACAACTGCGACACATACACTACATTATTGTTTGTAACGTAACATACAGAACAGCTTTCATAATGTCATCCTACTGAATGATTTAATAAAAAACTATTCAAATGGAATGTTCTTTTAAACTACTGTAGCTGAGATTTGATCAGCCCTCGTAATTTTGTTTGACTTGTTGAAAAACGCCGTTTGCATTCCTTGCCCGATTAACAATAATTTTGAATTGGAGGCTTCAGTGCTCCAGTAGATCCCAGCAGTTATTCGTTGACCCCTGGCCATTCAGTGACTCCCATTCGACCCTGTGACTATTTATCGATCCATTAGATGGTCCAATTGACCCCTGGAAGTCAATATCGACCACTTTGAGAACCACTGGTTTAGGCCTTGCAACAGTAAGGAAAGGTTTTGAGAACAGAAGTCATGCAGAGCCTNATATTCAGCTGTAAGGATAGATGATGATTCTTTCAGGCTCTGGGTAGAGGGGTCTTAGGATGATTAAGCTTAGGGTCATTCCATGTAAGTTGATCCAGCAAAATGGGGATTTTTCATCTGACCCTCACCGAAATTCATGAAATTTTATAAGGGCAAAGATCTCAGGCTTCTGCGCTCAACAAAGCTGGAATTTTTGAAATTGGACCTGTATTTCTGAAATTACAAGCATTTGAAATTTTGATGTTTTTCAAGAGGATTGGACCAAAAAATTCTTAGAGTTTTGCTGTTGGAACTTCAACTGATTGTCACTCCTCTATCTCAAATTATTTTCATTCAATATTCGGCAGTAAAGTGGAAGGCTCCATGCAGAATCATGTCAAACAAATATAATAGTATATATCCATCAAAAAAATTTTGTTAATCAAAAATATTTTTTTAAATATCATAATGAAATTGAAAAAACTTAATTTTTTAACTAAATGTAATTTTTATAATTAAACCGAATTTAATTTACTGTTTTAATTGAATCTAATTTAATTTGTTTTATTAAAAAAAAACTTTTAATGAATGTTTAACAATACAGTTCTTAAGTATGCTCAATACCATCAACAAAATTTTTTAAGATTAAGAACATGTTGAAAAATGTGAAAAATTTAGAAAAAAAGGTCTGTTTTGAATATTGCTAATTTTTTTGTTTTTGAAATTTAAACAAGTGTAACATAAATTTGCATATGTCATTTTCATGGTCAGGAATATTACCATTGCGAATTCTAACATGCATTCTGATTTACCATGTACTTAGTAGTAACTTTTCTCTTATCTCATTTGTAACTACTGAGTATAATCTTCTTGTCTGGTTGATTTTCTTTATAACTCCATTCAATTTAAAAACCAGAGTTGCATGATCCAGAGATCTTACTTGATTTGATACAAACATAAATCTTAT
>JGI24022J15233_10009993_pt1 | contig 10730 bp, 9 predicted proteins | sample Ectturendosymbi2_FD_15233 | JGI IMG/M metagenome (IMG submission 15233)
CCCCCCCGCCCCTTAGCTACGCCACTGAGTATAACCGAGGACATCAGTAACTGTACCTTGAAATTTGGTTAAAAGCACCAAATTCAGAGACCGAGTTTCAGGGATGACGGGGATACATGTACCCCCAACGTTTGGACAAGGGGACACACAATATCTCTTACTGTTGAAAACTCCAGCATAAAGCCGGGGAATAAATAAGAAGAATGGACATTATCATTGGATTACCTTTAGACACAGTGTACAGATTTACTATGTAAACTGAATTATCGTGATTGTTGATAATTGTGTTGGATAATTTGAATTAACCGAATCTGTGTGTCCATAAACGTGGCTCAATCACGTGACTGTGTGTACATAACCATCGTTCAATCATGTCAAGTACTAGCACAGTACTGCAACCAAAATAACACCATGGGCGTAACCAGGGGGCACTTGGGTCATGGTCCACAAAATATATAATTTCCATGATTTGCCTCCCATTTTGCCAATTTTACAAAAAGGTTGTACTAGAAACGTAAACAAATTATATGTGTGTGATATGCACAATAACATTCATATCACACAAAGTTCTAGCAAACTCGGCCCCTAAACATCACAGTCGTCTTAAAATTGACTCTGCAAAGTTGTGTGCAAAATTTTCATCCGTGGCTTATGTTTCTCAATCACTTTGCTTCATCAATTGAAACTGTGTATTTTTTCCACGGGCAGACTCAGACTCAAATCCTACCTTTCATTTCAAACCTACACACGGTACATATCAATTGGTATTTGTTGTTTTATGCCAATCTTCCAAAAATATAAAAGTATCTGACAAAATACCAACGCAACAAACGGTATTGACGCTTGCTTCTTTGCGGAATTATTTAGAGTAATAATACCATTTAAAATCTAAAACCTTTCCTAACTGGTCTATGTTGTACTCGCTACGCGTAGCTATTTTTCTGGAAGAGTTGATTACCGCCTGAAAATATCTGAAAATTCAGTATGTCCGAGTTTTCAACATAATTTTACCAAAACATAGAATGAGCTTGCTCAAATAGACAATTCTTGCAAAATAAAAAAATTACGAACGATTCCTCGTTATCAGTTTTTAATATATTGTAACTGACATCAAAGCTTTGAAGAATTTCTAACTACTCTTAGACAACCAAGCAAATCAGCATCTGCACACGTTACACGTTTCACCCCATAAAGAGGCGAAATTTCCCAAACTCGTTATCAGGTGAAGTTCCCGAAAATATCGCAGCATCGCTAGTTCCTGCTGTAGTGACATAGTTTGATAGAACTTTGTTTCAGTTATAACAGCGTTTTGTTTAATATTTGTTGGTATTTCATCGAAATTGTGCTTAAAATGCCTTAAATCACTTATGACACCTTTATTGTCATTTGGAATGAGAAGCCATAACCATACGTTTGCATCAAAAGTACCTCATAGTGCAAATACGTGATACAGAGTGCAAAGAATAAAACGCATATTTGAGCAAAATTGTTACAAGTTTTTGCATGCCACTGTCTTGAGGCCATTTGTTTCACTTGCGCTGCCGGATGTTAAATAACAAAACATAAAATAAAAAGCCGCCAGGGATGAAAACTCCATACAAGCGCAAAATAAAGTCCACTGCACACCAAGTCAGTGTTGCAATTAATTGCTTTCTTTGGTTTTTCATAGATGTATATGGGCAGTGCCGGATTAACAATAGTAACAAATGTAGCAATTGCTACGGACTCAGCGCTTTTGGGGGCCCTGCGGACCTTTGTGTTAAACTTCTTCTTTATTAAATACGAATGTGGATATTAGAATTAGGTGCCCGAGGCAAGCTCCCAGAAAGGGTTCCGTATATTTGCAGATGCTACACAGAAACTTTTTTCACTTAAAGCAAGTTAAATTTTTCATTTTGCATGGGAATTTGCTTCTGCATCAAAGTCCATTTCACATGGTAAATTGTTGGAAGTCATTTGATTATAATTTGTTCTTTGCGTATACATTAAAGTTGTTGAGGATACCTATTTGGCACTTTGCGCATAATTTTTGCTTTATTTTGACTGACATATGACTTGCTTCAGACCTTAAGAAATGTGGCTCCAGAGTGATTAATAAGCTTTTTAACAACACAATGCAAAAACTAAGTGCGACACGCTCAAAAGGGGGCCTGAGACGACCATTTCGTTCGCCTCTCCTAATATCAATTCATCCCTGGTTATTGCAGCAATTTCCATATATTGGTTGATTGTACTGTTATGAATGGCAATTTAAAAATACATTGTTGCTGCATATTGACCTGTTCTATAAGTTGTATTTCCCTTTTCCTACTTTTAAAATGTTTTGGGCAATGTTGCCAAACCTGGGGTTTTGCCCAGACCTGGATTTCCGAATGTCTTTCTGTGTTTCTGGGTTTTTCTGCTGAAGGTCCTGAGTTTTTAGAATTTAAATGCCTAGCAGTGATTTAAGATAGGGTATGCTTTATTTGTACTTCTTATTTCTAGTATCATCATTCTTTACCTTGTTTCATCAACGCACCTTAATCTTCAGCAAAGCTGATGAACAAGCAACTGACATCGTATAAGCTGTAAATATTAGCTAGGTGCAATGATTTCAAGTGACAGAGATACTAATGAAGCAAGCCTAAAGAAAAAGATTAAGCCGTGCACGCAGCACCTCAAGGTAGAGTGGTTCAAAGATACAGATCTCAAAGGTTAGCTACAGACGGACACTGGGAATGAAGATTTAATTATTGCAAATGCTGCCAGGTCACCGCCAGAAATGCAAACAAATCCCTGTTACAGCGATATAATAGTTCTGGCAGACACAAAAGTTCATTAGAAAAGTTGCAGTAAATATTCACTAGCACAGGGCATGGGCGTGGTATGGACGTGGCATGGGCGTCCGCAGAAATTTTTCCAGGTGGGGGCAACGTCGACATTTCGCTTGTCCTTTTTCAGGTGGCGGACGATAGAATGCAAATGGACTTTCACAAAACGCTTTACTCTTTCTGCACCACAAAGAAAATTCCCCGTGAAAACCTGCGCTCCATTCGCATTTTTTGAAATCGTATTCAGGTGGAGTTGTATTCGAGTTTGCGAAAAGGTTGTACATTCTGTCATCCTTTACAGCTTTTTCTGAATTGGGGTATCATCCAATATCATTATTATTGTGAACTGCAGACAACTGACTCTGAATTGGACTTGAACTATCCACAACTGCGTTTGCGGTGCTCACATCAGTCTGTGCGGGTTGAACCTCCCTTCTCAAAATTAGTCAGAAATGTTTTCTATACTTCGGCTATCAGAAATGCTTTTTTTTCATAAACTATTTGATGTACAGTTTTTCGAGCACTTTCTGAAAAATGTCACAATATCAGTATAATCAACAGCCAGAACATCAGTAGCGGTGAAAAACCACAAAAGTTGGACATTCTCGCAAAACTCTTTCAAGCAATGAGAAGTAGACCTGTAAGTTGACAACGACTATGGAAAGTTCAAAAAAAAAGAAAGGCCTCAAAATTGCGCAGATGAATTATGAAAACTCGCCAGAGCAAATACAGCTTTGTACTTGCTCACTCAGAAGTCATAACTAATCCTTAGGTATACTGCATTCAGTGGAGTAGCCAGCCCAAATTTTGGGGGTTGGCAAAAAATGTGGGGGGGCTAAAACGTTTGATTTTAGGCGAATAAAACTATTTTGTTTGGGATACCGCCTCTCAAAACCACAAAATGACTTTGTATGCTAAAAATTTTGGGAGGCCATGGCCCACTGGACCCCACTTGGCTACGCCTATGACTGTATTTCCACAAGACGGCATACATAATAAGTCACGCAGTGTATAAAGACTGCATCAGCGTAGTTTGACTAAGGCCTGCTGGCCGCATATGGCCCGGCACATCGTTTTCAGTGACCCGCGGAAGCATTCAGAAAAAATCTTCAAATTTGAAATTTGTTGAAAAGCGTGAGAGGTTATATTTGTCTCATTGAATTGCTTGCGCTGGATAAAGTGGGTTTGCATAAAAAAGCAATGAATAATACCTTTTATGTGTACCATTATGGTTTTTGTTTTGTTTATTTATTTTACGATCAAATTAGAAGTTACGGCCCTCCCGTAACCTTCCGCTAGGGCGCGTACCTGACTAGATAACCTCGGTGTTTTCTCGGTGCCCCGGCGTTCGTTGTCTTGACGAGTACATCAGGCGCAATGAACTCAATACCGCCAAATAAATCTGTCTGTCTATCAGCTAAACGCGACCTTCACAAAGTAGCCCTTGAGCCAAATTAATTGTCCGTCCCTGCAATAGGTACAATAATTTTAATTACTGCAGAACAAGGCGGCCCAACCCGCGGCCCCCGAGGTTGGTTGTTTTAAGTGGCCCGCGATGTATTAAGTTCGTAAACAGATTTTTCAAATTTTTAGTATTTTTTTTATAGGCTCAAGTATATTTTCCATCAAAGCACACCAAAATTATACCTGTTGATTCTGGTATTGGACTTACCACCCAAAAACTTGTATAACAAACGCTTCGAAAATGTGTCAATTTTTTAGATTTAGTTTACATCCATAAAAACTGGCAACACTGCGTGCAACTATAAGACCCGTTATCACCTCGTGTTATCGCATAAAACTTGTCAAAATTAAGGGATTTGTTACGTCACAATAGCTTATTGTTACGTACATAAAATGTTTGTGGCTCGCAACACTAAAAAGGTTGGACAGGCCTGCTGTAGAACAAACATCACATCTTTTAATAAAAATGTAGGCTACAATACTAACGGTATTAGAGACTGTGAAAAGCTTCTGGAAATTAGTCAGCAAAGAAAGATTTCCCAAACTGAAAAATTTCGCAATAAAAATGCGCTTGACGTGTGGAAACACATACATGTGTGAGAGTACATACATTTTCTACGATGAAGCAAGTCAAATCTACAGTGAAAACATAAATTGAATGGCAGACGAAACACTATTGTGTATGACGCACTCACGTATCTTCCCTTTTTTAGTTTTAAAAAAATGTTGTGAATCTGTTGTTTTATACATCATTTTAATGGAAGTGGCTCGCAAGTTGTCACGCTTTTGTAAAATGGCCCGTAGTCGTAGGTGAAAAGTAGATGACCCACGCTGGATTTAGCTTTTCACTCAGGCACATTGGTCACACTCAGTCTCACACAAGCAATGTATTTTTCAAACTTTTGGTTACATTACTGTAGATTCACTCGGGCTTCTTTTCACGCAGTATAAAACTAGGTGGCTTACCGCTATCAGCAGAAACTGTCTCGCTGCATTATTATCTGCCAAGATGTCCGCGTTCAATACGAATCAGTAACATGCGGCAAAACGTCTACTATCGTAACTTGAAATGAACCATGTTATTGTTACGCAATAAAGACCAACAGCAGATGAATCCGCTCCCAAGCTCGGAACGCATGACACCAGGATCGTGAACCTGGCTGTTGTGCAGTGTGTGTCTTACCGGCAAGCAAACTGTCATTGCAAGAATTAAATCAATTAATCGAAATTGCACTGCTGACTTCATGTTTTCTAGAAAATTTTGATTTTAGGCCCAATTTCCAGGGGAGGGCAAATGCCCGTTTTGCCCCCCCCCTGCGGATGCCCATGGCACAGGAGTAGAGGTGCCAGATGCGTTTTGTAAAAATACTGGCCATTTTGTCAACAGCGCCAGATCTAAGCTGTGTCGTAATTCGTATGTGGCACAGGGAAAACAGAGAGACAATCAGTATTGTTAAGCAGGGTTGCCAGATTTTTTTCCTAGCTTATGGCCGAAATCCTGACAAAAAATGGCCAAAATAGCTGTTTTTTGAAAACGTTGTGGCCAAAATCACAAAATGTTTTAACAATGATAATTTCCATGTTCATAGGTGTCTCAAATTGTTTCAGAAGGCAGTATATTTTTTGCCGAAAACATGCAGTTTTATTAAAGAAGCAAGTTTTTACCCTACAACAGCAATTTCTGCTGTAAACTTAAAATTACCTATTACAACTTGTCTTTATTTATCTTAATAAAAGTTAGAACCATATAGAAAAACACCGTTGTAGATACATGCTTCAATTCTGACCCACTTCTGGGTCAAACGATTTGAAATTAACTTTCCAATTCAATGACAAGGCTAGAATACTCTTGATCTTGTGCTCCAAATATATGAACAAAGGATTAAAGTCATGAACTGCATTAAGTTGATCATAATGAGTTAACCACATGCTTAAAACCATCATTAAGTTCACATATGAACAAAAGGGAAGGAACACTTGAGAACAATATTGACTCATGACAGGTCCGACTAAAACACTTGCACAAAAATCTACAAGATTGCAAGGGATAAACAATTACTACACACTTTGAACATTACCAGGTTGAAGTTACTTCAGAGTGTTACTGTAAAAGTGATGAGAAACTTCCAAAAGTAAAACCTTCCCAAAAAATGCAAAATACTATAACTTGTGAGTCACACAACCGAGTGCAGCAGTCTTCAGATACAGTTCGTACCAGTGCAGCAGATACCAATGCCAATGCCAATGGTAACCAAAAGATTATCACTGAAACATCTGTACAAAATCTACTGACTGCAAAGGATAAATCATTTCTACACATTTCTACTTCAAAGCAATAGAAGGTTGAAGTGCCATGGTGTTACTGTAACAATCAGTGACATGAAGACAAAATATGTAATGAAAACTTAATTTTACAGTGACAAACTGAAAAGATAGCCAAAAAAGTAGCCAAATTTTACAACATGACCAAATGCGTTTTTTCATGGCCAGCGCAGTTAAAAAATGAAATGGCCAATCTGGCAACCCTGTTGTTAAGCCATAATTAATGATTTGCCCGTTTTTTTGGCTGGCTCATCACATTTCGGTGTGTGCGTGACGCAAAAATCGCACCATGGATTGCGTCAACAGCAGCAAATAAACTTCGCTGAAAGAACTGTCCTGACAAGATTCACTACTAGAGTCATTATAATTTGAAAAATTCGGCGTTAGTTCTTTTTGAAATTACGCCGAATTGTTTATTTTCAAAATACCGGCTTCGGGCACTGATTTTCGAAATACCGGCCTTTCACCGGCCTCTACTAACTTAGCAGTAAAATACCGACCATCTGGCAACCCTACACAGGGGTATACCCCTGCTAGCACAAGGGCTATAGCCGGAGTGGCGGTAAGCATATCTTGTCGTTCTGTGCTTTGAGAATGGTTTCCCAAACAAAATACTGTTGCTCGCTTTTTTGGGCTGGCTACACTGCTGTTCACTAACACGTTTTGTGACTTACAGATGCCTAGGTATGGTTGATAGCAAAAAAAGTAAAAAATTCGCCTAATTTTGTGACTACCTCGAATTGTATGTTCAAATCTGTTTTTTGGTGAGTTTTTCTGGGGTTTTTCAAAAAATCTCATTGGTAGCCCTGAATTTGGCATCTATTCACTTAGCCATTGGTTGGTGTAATTGGATTTTTCTTTTACAAACGTGGGAAATGATTTACGCATTTACAGTATTTACAGTAACTCTCATGGTGACCATCTGCAGTTGACAATGGTCATTTTCTAAACTTAATATGGCAGAATGAACAAAGGAGCACTTTGACAAAATAAGCTAAACAGCCTGATTCGAAAGAGTATAGAGCATGAACTTCCACGTGAAACAGATACTACCAGTATCATAAACAAATTCGCTATGTCAAAATTTAGAAAATGCAATCTTATGCAGTAGGTTTGCTGCTTTTGACAATTGACTTCGACACTTATAGTGTGACTGCGCGGTCTAAATATAGCAATGATTGAATTTGTTGATGAGTCTGGAAGCATTAATTACTGTTTCCGTACTGTACTTCTAAGCAGTAATGAATTTCTTCTCAGCAAAAACATACGTATATACGTTTTTGGTAAAAAAGATATGTAGCTCATGAAGTCCGCTAGTTGCCGTTTAGGGCCAGGTTTCCGTATACACGAAATTCAGTATGCCTCATAGTAGCCACATGTGTGCCCGCAGAATTCATGATTTAACAGCTGTTCAGTTTTTCAAGTGCATTTTAAATATTAGGGCCCCGCGTCACTTTAATCCGGCACTGTTTATGAGCAATACAAAGCTGACATAATAGTGTCGAGGTTATGGCAGCTCATATGGTCAAACTGAGGGTCAAGTATTTTTGTTGTTTAGCTGCTCACCTAGTATGACAACTCAAGCGCACTTTGTGTAGTCATAAAGGATTTTCTTGAAATTCTCTTTTCTTTATGTTCGGGCATTACCAAAAGACAGTCGGCAACCCAAAATAGTACTTCAATTAATTTTTTGCGGTGTCAACAAAATTCACTGAAAAGTTGGTCGTCAAAAGTTCTCCATGATGGGAATTTCAGTCCCACATCACAAAAATGAAACCATAGGTCTCGGAAAACATATTTGCTGATCAAACATCGTCAATGATGAAATTTTGATGAAATTTCAAATTTGCCAACTCGAAACCGATAGAACAACCTTTTTCTACTTAAAATTTAAGAGGAAAATTTCAAATTTCAAAATCCACCTTGCTACCCCATTCCGACACCCATGCTCCAAAAGTTGCTTTGACATGGGAACTACGTTTTACCTCAAAAATGAGTTGCAAAGAGTTGATGTACAAAAGCAATTCGTTTTTCCAAAGGCAAAGCAGAATGATGGAAAAAAATAGGGCCTTCGATCACCCATGATTATCATAAGCAATCCGGTGTATGTAAACAGCATTACTGCAGTTGATTCCTGATAGTTAGCAGTAAAAGACTCTCAAAGCGTTCTTAATCATACCTTTGCTTGTCCACCCAGCCAAAGATGTCATCGAACGTGTGAGGATGGGTTTTATCCCGTCTGACACGTATTCGGTATCCATCGTTTTCTGTTGTGAACTTCTGTGGATTATAGCGCGTAGCGAGTCGAACCTTAATAACTCCAATAACGCCTCGTTTTTGCAAAACTCTGAAGACGTAGAGTCGTCTGTTGTCCATCGAGTAATACTTGTTGTCTAGCTTCACTACGGATATCAACGGAATACGGTTTAATTCGGTCCTTCCTGATTGCAAATCTTCCACTAAGGCGTTCACTCGGCCGCCATCTTGAAACAAGTTGTGAATGCTGTCTTGCGAGAATCGAATTTCTGAAGGTAAAAGATGTATTTCCTCCTGATGACGCCTGTAGCCGTGCATCTTCAAGCTGGTTGTGTTAAAATAACTTCATTTGTCTCGGGTGATTTGGGGTTCATCGTAACTAAGCTCTCGTCGCGCGGTTTTCCCCTAGAATCGCAAGAAATGCTGGTTAATTATTACCACACAATGCTAAATTGAAGCACTTGTGTTGACAGTTTTTGCAATCAACTTACATGTGAACGCAGCTCGTCCTGAAATTGTCTGACGAAAAATTGATTACTTCTCGACACAAATGACTTTATATTTTCGACTACTTTTTTGCTTGTCAACAAACAAGTTATCTTTGGAATATTTGCAAACTCGCTAGATGCTGTGGTCATATTTTGGGTAGCTCCATTTTGTGGTTAATGATTAACATCTACAAACTATGAAAGGATTTTTAAGCGGTGATGAGCTCTACCACGAAGAAACAATACATGATTAGTCACAAACGTTCAGGGCTTGTATTCGCAAGGCAAGTATGACGTTGACGTTGTTTTTAACTGTTTGCAATAAAGAAATTTGTCCTAGACGTAGTCCTTTAAAGTCTGAGCTTCGTTTCAACTTTTGACTTGGCAAAGTAGCTTCGACCATAAAGGATAAAGCTCCTAGCAGCTGAAAACCAACGAGTTTCGTGAACGAAGCAGTTGTATTGCGTCCTGAGTAAACGTGCTTGAAACAACACGAATTTATAACTGACCATCCAGGATACACACGTAAAGGTAACGTGCACGCGAAACCACGAAGTTGCTGAAAACCCCATAATTGGTGAAGACCTGGCTATACTTGGCAACTGCAGTAAACGTCGCAGGGAGTGAGTCGCCTAGAACTCGCTGTCGACACAAAAGTAAGTGTCTGAGCCTAATGGTAGACTACGGAAGCAATATTAGCTGGTAGGGATAGCGTTCCACGAAAAGTAGTCCCAGCTTCGACGAGAGGGCAAGGTGGGCTTCGGTGAAAAGCAGCGCAGGTTTTGAAAATACCGTACAAGGAGTGCTGTTGCAGTAAACCACAAGACGAGAGTGAATTTTCTCCATGGCACCGTGCAAGAACTGAGGGCTGCCACAGCGACGCTAAGAAAAGTTATAGAACCCAGTTAAAACGCAGGACTCAAATCGAAAATAAGTTTTACAGGCTTTTTCTTGCTTTTCCTAAACAGAACTGCACCTCAACAAAATTGCTCACATTTACCAGTTGCGCTTGATCCAGAAATAAATCAGAACCCTCGCCAGAAAGTTTTCAATAGGGGGTCTTTGCGTTTGTGCGGGGGTCTTGACATTCAGAAAATTGACCAAAACGCCACTGATTTATAGTGTTTCGTGTTTCAATTTGGGGGGCTTGGAGCTTTGCTTGGGGGGCTAAGCCCACCAAAGACCCCCCCGTGGCGAAGGGACTGGAATAAATACAGTACAAATTGGCGTTTTGGAAAAGATAGCTGGTCACAAGCAAAACAGCTGCCTGGGCCACGGTGCAGAGTAAGCGGAAACGGGCACCGCAGACCTCTCGTGACATTCAGAAAGGAATACAAAAACGAGTATAACCAGGGCCGGCCTTACCTTTAGGGGCAGGGCCCGGACATGG
>JGI24022J15233_10009997_pt1 | contig 10729 bp, 7 predicted proteins | sample Ectturendosymbi2_FD_15233 | JGI IMG/M metagenome (IMG submission 15233)
CGAGCCTGAGTAACGCCTTCAACATCGCATAGGACAGCGTGAATCAGATTCACCGCTGGTGCTTGTGTGTTACAGAGCGAGAGACACCTCAACAATACCAATGCGTAGCACGAAATCACAGCAAGCACACAAATAAAAAAAAATCACTTTGCAGTAGGAATAATGGTTTTGCTTCATAACTTGAATAAGTGTGCAATGTAAATCGAACATAACTGCTTTAAATTAATCTAACGGTGATGCATGATGTAATGCATGACTGCAAGGCAAAATGCCACTGAGACAAATGCAACCTTTGCCATATGCATACACTGTTTTATTACATGTTTTAAGTAGTAAAAAGCATAGGAAAATCAATTTTTAATAGCACAAAATTCTCTAAAACAGCAATGCCTAAACTTTCTACAAATAAATATCAACACCTGAAAAGAGAAAACAATTATCTGGCTGAAAGTCTGATACATTACTTTTTTATTAGAACTGGACATCTTTCGTGATTTTTTAAAATCGTTTTTTTACCAAATTTTCTAATGTTTCCAAAAATGCAGCTCTTTTTCTATTCATTAAAAAATAGGAGTTTTGATTGCCATCAGCTCAGATAGTTGCTATTCTCAGCAAGCGTCCTGTTTGTGGTGCACTTCACTCTGGTGTTTCATGTGACATTGTGCCGGACCACCACATTAGAAACTAAAATAGGAAAGCAAAGATTTGAATGAAATATTGTTATACACTTAAAATCATGAGACTTTACATTTTCAGATAAAAATTACATATTAAAAGCTACTCAGATATGTAATGCTCTCAAACGCACTAAGTTAACAAACAAAAGCTAACTTTAAGCTTAGGCATAGCTTTTATAATACAAAAGGTAGTTTTACGATATGCTGTCATTTGTGTGTTACAAGAATAAAATAAAATCACATAGACATCCGTGTAATTACATTCAGCACTGGTAATAGACATGCAAAGTAACAGTAATCTTTTTCACTTGTTTTATAAATAAGTGGAAAGAAATTATAAATTTGTGAAATGCAGTTGTTGTCTGAAAAACGCCAGTTTGAAACTTTACAGTCAATTTATTAAAAGGTTAAACTGTAGTCTCAAAGTACAGATCAGACGTCATTTAATACACATTTGATAAATATAAAAAATCAGGGAAAGCTTCGCAATCATAAATAAAACTGATGAATAGGATTCATACCATGATTTGTGAACAAATAAAAGATAAAAAAATGAGAAATACTTTGAGCATGAAACAGAGCTATGAGATGTTTAAAAAATGCTTGCAATCTTCTTACCAAAATGGTCAATGCTGGCCAGAACATGTGATATCCACCCATGGTTGGTTGCTTCTGTAATGATGTTAATCAATAGGTGAGACAGCACTTCAACTGTGGAAGTAGAGTGATGGAATAACAGACCTGCAAAAATGAAGACAGTATATTCAACGCACATGTAGTGTTGTTTTGATATTTGAGTTCCCTCATGATCTGTAAGGTGTATTATGCATAAAACATATGCAGTTGAATAAAATTAGTAAATTACATATGTAGATTCTGCACGAAAAACATACCAATCTGCAGATGCAATAAAAGTGACATCAGTAATATCAACTCCTTCAAATTGAAAAATATGGGATTATTACAACCGAGCACAGAACAGGTGGACTAATCACTTGACTTAAAAAAGCTTACTATCAGAAAAAGAACAAAAAGTTAAATGAATAAGTAACTTTTTACAGATGGTCTGAAGAGAAACCCAACACTAAAAAAAAATTCCTTGTATTTTCATACTTTACCTGAAAGTGAGTGATTATAAACTTCAACATGATTCAGTACAGCTTCAAGTTCAATTTTTGTCAAAGAATCAATAAGAAATGGAAGCAAACTCAAAAGATTTTCAGCAGTTACCATTACAAAACAATTCAAAATTTATCCAAAGCTTATTCTGTAGGATTGTCATGCTAAATTAGAGCTTGTTTAAAGTTTCCTGCCAACAAGTAAGCATAAATTATTTATCAGATTAAATCCAATGTAAATCCAGCTTTTGTATGACTAAACACCACTGATTACATTTAAAATACCAAAACAAGGAAAAGAACAATTTTTCTTGTTGTCAGCTTTCATCTGTGATGACATGTACCACACAAGATTATGAAAAAATTGTAGGAATTTGTGGAATAGGAAATGTCTTGCAAGAAAGTAACAAACAGGACTACAGCCTTAGGTTTGACATGGCTACTTATGTGCTTGATAATTGGTTTCGGATGCACCAACTTTACACAAAGCATGGGTGGGCAAACTTGTTCAATGGAAGAGTCATTTGCAGAAAATCAAAAACATCAGCGACCTGGAAAATCAGTTTGTAGTGTCAATACAAGTTCAGTAAATAATGCAAGTTTTACGTAAAATGATCTACTGTACAATAATTGAAACACAATAAATGCATTATTTATCAATATATTAGTTTTTGTTTGATTTCTTTGTGTTCAAAAAATATGGACAATACTTTGTTAAAGCTGGGCAAATAATTTTCCCAAATGTTCATTTGCTAGGGTTGTATAAAGGTTTGATTTTACAAGTCCTTGATTACACAGCATAAAAATCCACAGCAATATTTTGTAGAGATTGACTTCTATGCCTTTTTTGGGGCCGATACCGATATATCGGCCATTCATGGATTGATGGCCAATACTGATAACTGATATTTCCAAAATTTTTAAATCTTGTTTTCTGCTTCATTATCAAAAATATAATGTATTTTATGCATTACCAGCTTTTCAAAATCCTCAAAAATCAGGATTTATGAGTTAAATTTTTTCAAATTGCAGCAATTTAAATATTTTGCTATGATTTTTAATTAATCAGATTAATGATGATGCTTTTGTTTCAGCTGTGATGGCTGATGCCTTCTCCATGGTTCATCTTGTCTGCTTGTTTGTGAAAACATACCTGCTAGCATTGCAGCAATATAACTGTCTTGACTTGGTTCGTTTTACTTTCTTGCAGAAGTTGTCTGCATGTGTGAGGAACATAACAGCGTTTTGTCAACACCTACTTGAGGCCAATACTGATATATCAGTGAAACCCAAATATCGGCTGATATATCAGTCTATTTCTAAACTTTTGTGTTAAATGCAAAAATGAGTTGTACATTGTTTTTTTATTATGGTCATTTACTTTCTGGAACCTGTCACTGGAAATCATCTATAGAGTGGCATTGGCTGAAAATTTTTAGAGCCAGATCTTCTTGAATTTTAGTAGTTTCATTTCTACAGCAGACAAGTTTGTGATAAATGGTTGGTGAAGTGGACAGCCATTACCAACAACACCAATGTTGAATGGATTTACAAAGAATGCAAATTATGGTTTTAATTATTACTAATGGTCTAATCTGACTAAGAAATCCTCCAGTAGCCTTTAAATTAATTTTGGCATTCTTCCACTTTGTGGTCTGCAATTGCCTGTTTGCGAAAAGCATTCGTCCTCATTCTGACATCAGGAAAATGGCAGAATGTTTTTGACAATACGTCTCTTTCAAAAAATTAATTTTACTTTGGAATCTTACAGCTCAAGCTGAGCCTTATATTCATTGTCTTTGTTATCAAATCACATACTGTAGACTCCCTAGTAACTAACCTTACAAACTCGTGTAAACACGCTGTTAAATGAAACAGACATTAAATGTGAGGCAACAACTGTCTATCAATTTTAGATATTATTCAGCTTGAAGAAACACACAAAATATCAAGCTAGTTTGCCCACCATTGACATAAAGTATGTTTTGAACATCAGGCTGATGAGTAACCCTTAAACTAGTGATTCTTAACCTGGGGTAAATTTCATCTTACTAGGGGGGAAATTTACTAAATCAGAAATTATACCGAACGTTCATTTTTATAACTTTTAAAAAAATGTAATTTCCTGGATTATTAGGCTATTTAGTTACAAAACACAAAAGCACATACGACAGCGTTTTGATCGAAGATTGATGACAAACTTTAATGTCAGGCGTCATAGAGCATTGTTACAAAGTAGGTTTACAGATATATCACACAAATTAGAGATGTTGCACCTTACATTATTATGGTTCAGAGTTATGCTTAAATTTTCTCTTTTGATTTCATCTTTACACATGTAGGCTACAAGATTCAGTTGGGCATCTCATGGGCGTATCACTGTTTCTGTTCACAACTTCAGCTGGAACTTGTACTGTACATAAAACGAGATTGTAGCTCCTTCAGAATTAAAAATCCTCTTAACGTGCAAGAAATTTCACTGTTTTCACAATGGTCAGACTCTAGCACCATTTTTATCTTTCTTTTCGTAGCATGATATAACATGGACAGTGGACAGTTTTTTTAGTGAATTAGTTATTCATGAGTTAACAAACGCAGGTTTTAACATTCTCAGTTATTATGTCAAAGAAGATAACTTATCTAGAATCATACGTGGACATCAGGTCAACTTCATCATAACAGATGATGTTCAAAAACCTTACTGCATCCTTTTTTGCCTGGTAATGGTTGGATGAAGCCGTCAATTTTGTAAGCTTGCTTCACTCCATCCCACACACGTACATGACAATTATATGTCTCTGCAGAACAATTTTGCTCAATTTCGTGCTGTAGGAACTCTGCCTACACCAGGGTTCGTTTCTGAAGACACGTTAGGATTGGAGGTATCCTGTCATGTTATTTTTGCAATAGCAAAAGAAACCGCATGCAATTGGGGAATGACTTACCGAGCTATATACACTATGGATATAATCGAAAATAGAAAAGAAACTTTAAAAAATTACTTATGAAACCATACATCAAGCCTGCACAACTCAGAAAGTTCGAAGGGCAAAATTGATCAACATAAATTTGCCGCGGGCCGCTAAAGTCTATAATTCGTTGTACAGTAGTCTGAAAAAATTCAGGAACGACATTTTGATTATGGTCGAAGTCGGGCTTTTGCAACATATTTTGCATTTGAGAAAGCTCTCATGGTCCACAAGAAAGCTCTCGCAGGCCGTATGTTGTGCAGGCCTGTCACAATATACATTGTTGTATAAGTGTTATGTCTCGTGATATTTTAGATCACGTATCAGATGAAATTCGAAGTAATAAGGCAAGAGTCACCCTTCAGCTAGATGAGTCAACTGCCGTGTCGAACTGCACATATTTGTTGGTTTATTGTCAATATATACATGCGTAGTTGAGCAGAAAGTTGGAGTTCTTCATGTGTGAAATTCTAGAGACGACTAGTGAAGTGGCTGATGATCAGGAAAAAATGAATAATTTCTTTCAACAAAATAAACACATGGAATCACGTTGGCTCACTATACACAGATGGCGTGCCTTCTATGCTACGTGAAGTCAGGTTTTACAATTTTGGTGAACAAACGGGCACTGCACATCATTTCTACCCCTTGTGTTCTTCATTGACTGCACTGGCAAGTTAAACTAATCCAGAATTTTGAAAATAGTTTTGAAACACGCAACTGAATGTGTGAATTTTATTAGTGCACGGGCTGGTCTTTTCTAAGTGCTTTGTAAAGATGAACTGATTGATCTTCAATGTTAAACACTCCTTTATTCCAAATTCATATCTTGCAACTGTGACTTTTCCAAATTTTGGTGTGGATTGAGCGAAGAGTTTCCAATGCACTCGAAGCGCGCATTTGAAGTTATTATACCTTTTGAAATACTTCTCTATGTGAGGCATGTTCTCCTCAATGATGACCATAAAACAAAACATCGATCTCAATTGATTCGCAAGGATGACATGAGCAGGGATGTGGTGCTAACAAAAAAGTGTGGGAACGCATCCAAAAAATAGCCATTTTAAAACAGCTTCAAACTCATTTTAAAGGTAAATGTAAAAAAGATGTGAGAACGCCATTCCCACACGTTCCCGCCCCACTACACCCCTGGACACGACAGTATCTTTTCCAAACTCTGTTCCCAGAATCTCAGACATTGTGTGTAGAAAACAGCATAAATCTCACTGAATGCCTGGTTGAAATTGTTTGCTATTTTTCAAGAAAAGAAAAATTTGAACATGGCTGTGTATTCCTTCTTTTAAATGTTTCGCCTCTTAATTAAGTGATATGCCGGTTCGTATAAAACTGTTTTTATAATTTCAACAACCTCAGTGAACCACTTCTTTCCACTTTTCGAAAGTATTCATGCTTGTCTGTAGGGGCATTTTATTAAAGTTTCACCGGAGAGACTGATATGCTTCGTACAAGCATCACCCTAAAATTGGTTCCAGTAAGCACAAAAATTCATATATCTCAGTGTGAGTTTGCAACGTTTTTCCAGGAAAATCTGCCCATGACCCTTTTCAGAAAAATCATGCCTTGACACACTACAAACACTGTTGGGGGTAAATTCAATTTTTTTATTTTGTTATAGAGTAAATGAGGCAAAAAAGGTTAAGAACCACTGCCTTAAACTAAGTAATTTATGTGTTGATTATGACAAAGGTCTACCATGTGAAACAGTTATAATAATCATATTCAGGTTCAAGAAAAGTACTAGTTTTACCTTTGTATTCATTTGTTTATAGCATTGCAAAGATTTTTGTAAAACAAGTCTGCTGTGCATATTTTACACTTATTTACACATTGAAAATATAATAAACAAAATCAAAAGTACAAAATCTAAAATGTTGCAAGTCTTTAAAATTCATATGCTGTAAATACTATGAAACTACAATGTTGCCAAATGATGATAATAAGAGTATCACCATCCAAAATGTTTTTAGTTTACAAATTCATTAAATCTAATTTAAGCTTATCAATGAACTTAAACTGACAACAAATCGATTCACTACACAATCTAGAATGCATAGTATTTTGACAGAAAGTATCTCAATCAAGGTGGTCTTCACACAAGCAAGAAGATAAAGTTTTAGGTGAATATTAAGAAATGGTTCTAAATGGTACGCAAACTGATTCAATCAGAATTTTTGCAATGAGATAATCTAAAAGCTAAATACCTATGTATTGAAAATATGTCCACAATGAAAGTGTGGTAGATGCAAAACATTTAAGAAACTACTATCATAGTAAACTAGTCTTGCATTATTAAAGATAAGAGATAACATCCTTAGGTGTAATCATTGAACAAACATTCATTTCAGCAGCACTTTGTTTAAAGCAGTGGTTCTTAACCATTTCTCTGTCACGCCCCCCTTAAGAAATTTTCCTTTGGTTCACTCCCCCTGACGTTAAATAAGTTGCAAAAATTTTTTTCTTGGTGTATTTATTTCACTTTTTAATTTTACGGTTTTGTAACAGACACTAAGTCCATAGAGTACAGACACACACAGTCTGCACAATGCAGATTGATAAAAACAGACACAACAGAACAACTAATAGCAAGTTTGGAGGTAGAATAACAGGGTTACACATACTTTGTTAACACTATTACTGATCAACCCGTAATACTTGGTATAACACTACATCCAGAATAGGACACTAAGTCCAACCCTGGTCAAAGGCCAGGTTAAGTACGAAAGTACTGTGGTATGCACACGCCCTCAAATAAACACTGTAACGTCCAAGCACTCAGTCGCAAAGTAAAATGCAGTTATAGCATTCACAGAACAAGGAATAATATAAACAATCTGACTGCCAGAGGTGTAACGAGGGGGGCAAAGGAAGCCGTAATTCCCTGGGCGCCAAAAGGTCATAACAATGTAACAAGTACTTTCTTCGATAGCAGATTTGCTTCCGAAAGACCTCAGGTTCGAACATGGGGACACCAAACTTGTTTCTTGTCCTCGGCGCTATCTAACCTTGTTACACCCTTGCTGACTGCATCAAACCACGCAACCACATCTGCATCGTTCAAGAAATAGACACATATTTTTTATAATAATGCCTCAAAGGTAGGAATGTTGCATGGAACCTGATGACTACTTAAACTTGCTCGTCACGGCAGGTTGTATAGAGCCCTGCAACTATAGGCCACTGATATAATTTGACAATCTTTGGCATTATAGGCCACTGATATAATTTGACAATCTTTGGCCAATATTTGATGCAACATTATTTCGCAGCATTAGATGGAAAACGATTTCTTTTAAACGCAATAACGACGTTTTTGCATAATATTCCAGAATCTCAAACCAAAACCATTTATACATGAAAAAATAGTCCAGTAATTGCATAAACCAGATATTCAAATAGAAATGTTTTTTTATTTGTATACTCAAACACTTACTCTGCGCCGCTTTATATGAGTAAAAGACCTGGTTCTAAAATTAAGCAGCTGAGTGTTGCGACTGGGATGGCCAGAAAGCAAAGTTGCTATCTTTCTTTGCCTAAGAAGTCAACATCGCATGGTGGCCTACAGCTGCCAAGCCAAATAAAAAACTTAAGTCTCACATTCAGCAAGAGTGTGGCTCAAGTGCAGTTGAATCATCACGAATAAGCATTGTCACATCACAGACGTACACGGTGGAAATACTGTAGAAAATTAGTATCATGCAGGTGTACGGCCACATTGCAGAAAACTTGTCGAATTATAGGAAGTCACAGCAGTATCCCACGCTACATGAAGCTGTGCAATGTGAGTGCATTCATGTTTAGCTGGAATTAGGCGAGCCACTGTGGGATGCAGCCGGCTACCTTAAATTCTTTGTGCACCATGCTGTTTTCAAATGTGAGAACAGCACATATGTTATTGTCAAAAGGACTTGGCATGTCAACCAAACAAACCCCTTAGTTTCGCCCCTGAATGCTTGCATGTAGGCTTAAACTCGGCTTGCAAAATTTGAAGAAACTTAACCCCGACTTCCATCTCTACCAGAACTAAACCAAATAACATGTAGGGGTGTAAAATTAGCACTGGTGTAACGTTTGGGAAGGACACATTCCTGTTCAAAAACTTTCCATTGTTGTAGAGCATAGAGCTCGTGCCCCCTGGTTAAGAACCACTGGTTCAAAGCTACTTCATGTAACAGTTGCACAACCACTTGAAGGTAAGCCCCTAAAATAAAAATCAAATCAAAGTTCAATGGTCAAATGCACATTGCAAAAACAGACATACATATTTTATCCTATAAATTTTGTTTTTTTTACTTCAGTAGTTTCAATAGTAATTTCAACTTCTTCAGTAGTTTCAAGTGAAGTAGAACATGTCGCAACACTGTACATGTAGCTTCATCATAGGTTATGCAGAAGGCAAGATAGTAAACAATTAAGTAAAATACCACTGCACATGGGAACAGCAAAACTTACCGAAAACATGAACATTCAGAATGCAATAGCAACAATGCACTGAAACAAAGGTAAGTGGCACGCATTAATGTAAGTTGATGCACTGGGAATGACTAAAATCAGATCAAACTTGCATACAGGCCAATATGCTGACAGCATTCCCTCTGACCACAGCCAGGATAGACATTGGTGGAACCATTGCTCCCTGGGATCATCAGCAGGGGCGCAACAACGTTAGACGGCGCCCTGGACAAGAAGCAAGTTTGGTGCCCCTATGTTCAAATCTAAGGTCTTTTGGGAATAAATGGACTATTTTGAAAAAAGTACTTGTGACACTGTTGGGACATTTTGGCATCCCCATAGTGATTCAGCACCCAGGGAATTGTGCCTCTCTTGCTCCCCTTCATTATGACCCTGACCACCAAACATATCAACACTTTTTCGCAAGGCTGCCACACAAGTTGTTTAATCACACAAATTGTGAAGACACAATACAATCAGCCATGGACCATAATGGAGTCCCAGTGTAAAAAATCAATCATAATGGAGTGCCACAGCTGCGTGTACATCCACCTAGCAGTTAGCACTTATGTTATACAGTATACTCAAATGAGGTTGAAAAAGCAAAGGTGGAAATAGATAACAAAAAATTTAACAATAGTTTTAATTGAGACTGGTTGGAAGCAGTAGTTGTTAAAGAGGTCGTTGCCTTTTTGGCATTTTACAGACTCAGTTTCTGTTACAGCAATGCCTGCCTGAATGGCGCTGTCTTGTTGTTGTTGTGCCACTCTGTAATTGCATCTGACTAGCCTACGGCTATAGTACTATTGAATAAAATACAATGAACGCAAGCTGTGCAGTGTTACCTTGTGCATTGGTTAAATATCTTGTCAATCGCACAGCCTATGATGAGAGTACAGCGTAGTGTCATGTTCTACATTGCTTGAAACCTCATGCTTTATATTTAAAAAAAGTGCAAGTTTGCAGCTTTGAAAATGCAAACCTGTTGTTGATCTAAGTAGGTGAGCAACATATATTCCTGTAGTGTTGTATCTGCAAAAAATGCTGCATTTCTACTCCCTTGTCCCTGTACTGTAGCATGACTCGTGAGTCATTGAGTGAAACCAAAAAGCCTGTTTTTGATGATCCACTGAAATAAGCCAATACTTCAGTTTCAATCAATAGCCACAGAGCCGAAATTTTGTCAAAAAGCCATAGTCTTGAATTGAAAGTCGGTCAGTAGTCTCCTCTTCGAATGTGCGAACAAAAAGTTTAACTGTGAGCACAGTAATAAATACGCCTAGGGTCCCTACTACAGTATGCTTGGGATTAGGGAAACTGGAATGGAAGCAACGCCAAAGTAGCAGTAGTTTTATCTGTTGACAAACAAAGCTCTTGCTTAAGGGGAACTCCCCGTCAAGTTTACATTGTGGAGAATCTGGAGATGGCATGGGCCACTAAAATGGCAGTTAACGGCAGGTTTTCATGGGGCGGAGCTAGAGGAGAGGCAGGGGGG
>JGI24022J15233_10009999_pt1 | contig 10729 bp, 7 predicted proteins | sample Ectturendosymbi2_FD_15233 | JGI IMG/M metagenome (IMG submission 15233)
AAGTAACTAATACAGCTGAAGGTCGGAGTCGGCCCGGAGTCGGAGTTGGAGTCGGAGTCGGATAATCGAAATTGCCCGGAGTCGGAGTCAGAGTTGGAGTCGGATGACAGGACTTCCGACTCCACAGCCCTGTTAGAAGGTATAGGTGGAAGTGAGCGTTACAACCGGAGTGTATATATATTGAATGATGCAAGTCATAAATCCCATTCCTAACACATTTTGGTGATGTGTTTGCCTAAAATCCCTAAATGATCAAATTGAACAAAAGACGGGATTCGATTCTCGCTGGTGTAAAGACCGTTTTATCACCCGAACCAGCGATAAACGTCTTCACATGCAAGAGGTTACGACTAAAGAAATCAAGGGGAACAACGCGCCTACCCAAGGCCTTTTAAATATACTATTTAGACGCAGAACCGTCGCCAGAAAGTTTTCAATAGGGAGGCTTTGCGTTTGTGTGTGGAGGGGGGCTTGGAGCTTTTGGGACTGTTTAGGAGGCCTTGGCCCAGCAACCGAGATGTAGACCTCACGTACGCTACGCCATCATCCGAAGCAACCAATGCATCCGCAAACATGAACGTGCTGACATAGGTCATGGAAAGGTGAAAAATTTCCATGACCTATGCTCGACCCCCAACGCAGCAGACTCTTCCGGATAAGGTCAGTGACACACACATGTATAACTGCCGGAAAGCAAAGCACCAATCTAACTGTGATGTCCTTGGTACAAAACTCGCTGTTTCCTGTTCAGGGGGAAATTGTGTTTGGTCTTCCTGCACGTTGCTAGAAATCAACTGCGAGCTGCATTCTGATTTTATCAGCGGACTTTAATTGCGCTTTCGCAGTTCCACAGTGTTCCCCTTCGGGTTCGAATGTGTGCACAAACGATGCCTGAACGCTGGGAAGAAATGAGTTGTGAGTTGCTTGGCACACGCTGTTGTCGCCTCACCCGCTCGTAAGAAATATGCGAGACATCCTGTAAAACAGAGCAAGCAATGAGTTGCATCGCAGCTGTGGTCATCTATACGCACCTTGTCGCATAAGAAAAACAAGGTTTATAAGCGCACGACAGTTAGGTTTACCAGAAACTGACGCTGTCGTCATGTCAGGGCTTCTCAAAATTTTTTGTTCTGGGACCCATTTCAAAAAAGTTATTTCTGTGCGACCCCTTGGTGGATAGCTTAGATCAGTGGTTCCTAACGGGGTGCCGTTTACAATACTCAGGGTTGCCGCGAGCTAATACGTTTTTTCAATATATCATTAAAAAATACATTTTCAAACTGTCATCAAACCTTAAAGCAAGTTACTATGAGTTCGCAACCGGGTTATTTCTCTTCTGCAGTGTGGCACAAGCCTGTAAAGTTTGGGAACCAGTGGCCTAGATGTTAATGATACGTGTAAACACCCATTACAAATCTTACGAAGCATTTTGTCCATTGCGAAATCATACGAAATGCGCACAATCCACAAAAGTAACTTTACAGCAACAAAACTACCACTTAATGGAAACAGTAAGACGAAAGAAAAAAAGACAATTCAGTTTATTGACGTTATCAAGCACAACTAATGGGGTGGATGCACGTGATGATTTTTTCACAGATCATCCATTGGTAGATTGGTACAAGACAACGCAGGAAGAAAGACATTCTCAACATTTTTTCAAAAGGATCGGTTTTGGCCTTGATGATTATCACTTTTGAGAATGCCGCTTCACACAAATGCTATGAGTTTATGAATGGCTAGATCAGAAATGGCAGGGCATTCATTTATTGTTCGTATCCAAAAATGACATAAACTCTGTTTTAAAAATTCCCGTGGCAAACTTTTCTTGTTTAATAACTCCGCAACTCATCCTGGGCATGGCAGATGGTAGCTTCCTGAAATTTCAGTTGTGTATTGTTTGTGGATACAAGTTTTCCTGAATCGAATTCCATATAACTTCGGGAACTGTGTAAGAAACTTTTTAATAGCTCAGGCAGACATCCTAGTAAGCAACTGACAGCATGAAGCACGGTATTCCCCCTAAAAATGAAGTGGGAAATAGATCCACTGCAGGCCTAGTTTTAATTTTCTTGTAAAGTTTACAAAACTTAATATATCTGGTTTGTCGAGCCGCTTTGTTTCGCGAACCCAAATTACATTTCGCTACCCCAAATGGGGTCGCGACCCACAGTTTGAGAAGCCTGGTTTACACCACGCAAAGCAAATAACGAATTCACGAGGGAGAACGCGCGATAGGGTCAAAGCGAAACGTTAGATCAGCGACAGCATTATTCTTGCCAACGAGTTTTGGTTAATTGACATGACGAGGGCTTCTCAAACTATGGGTCGCAAAATGCAATTTTGGAGTCGCGAAACAAATGACTTGACAAATCAGAAAAAAAGTTTTTGTAGATTTTACAAAAAAATTAAAAGTAGCCCTGTAATGAAATTATTTCTACTGTATTTTTAGGAACAACACCGTGCTTCAAGCTGTCAGCTATTTACTAGGATGTCTGCCTGTACCACAGGCATACCGTTCCTGTCTGAGAGGCCATTATTGTATCATAAATGCGTTTATTTTGACCTTTCCCGACTTTTTGAAACCGCACATGCTCAGCCCGTTTTGCTTCATTGATTTTTGCTATGACGTCATCTTTTTGCGTGCTATTAGCTTCATATTCCATGCGGTGCAGCAGAAATGCAAGGACACATCAAAGACTTGCAAGTGGTTTGGAAGGCTGGATTACAGTTACATTGGCTAGCATTAGACTGGGATTTATTAGACTGTTTAGGTTAAAGTAGTAAGGTTATTTCATTTGTATTTTCTTGAAGCTAACGTAGTAAGGGTGATGGTAGTATTTATCAATCCTTTGGAATTCAAATGTTCTATACAAATCCATTGCTTCAAAAAACATTCAATCTGATGTGAATTCAGTTTTAAAAAATATTTAATCGCAGAGGAGCTCGGGTTCTTCTAATGGATCAGAGTTAAGCGCATGAACCGTTGCTTAGAATATCGTTTTTTTCACGTCACGCCTGCAAAATGAACGCGGAGGTTCAACATGAAACGAAAATATATGAACAGTGACAAGGCACAACGACAAGAGCCCGTGTTAATAACCTTGATCAGTGAAGTGGGTGGTGGCACAAATCTGCAAAGCAAGCAAGCTCACGTTCTACAATATAAAGCGTAGTCAAAGACTCGGGCAGTGCCGGAGTCGCCACTGCCTACACTTGATTTAAATGCTTTTGCACAAGGATTTTTCCCCGCAAAAACACGTATTGATGTTGATTGATTTGTCCACACTCGGCACTCCACAGTCCATTTCGATTAACAAGTAAGCGGCAACTCAAATTAAAAATGCACCGTGACCTTAATCCACAGTAGAATGAACACTGGGATTTCGCTACGTTGCCAGGTTGCCGTGCTCTTTATCGCGCAGCATGGGCGATTGTGAAGCACAGTAGCTGTCTGACCTCTGACTTCTGGTCATACTTCTCCTCGTATTGCTTTGCAACGCTTTGATCCAATTAATTGAAGACCACACAGTTGTTTCGCTTGGTCTTCTACGTATATTAGTAAACTTCCACGTTAAACGTACAAATGAGTTTCATTAAAAAAGGGCTCCTAGAGAAATATTGCCAGGGGTTGCGAAGACTGACACTGGGTCCTCTTTTTTTCGGGCCCTCGTCGAAATTTGTATAGCTTGTTGGTATAGTGATCAGAATGAGCTGTCATGCTGAGGTTTACAAATAGATTAATTGCTATATTGGCAGTTGGCTCACACTAATAATTTCAGCCTTGATTACAAAAAAACTGTTCATGCGTACTTTAAGGTTCCAGGGCCTCTGCACCTGCCGGGCCGGGTACGATAAAACTCTCGTAGGTGCTGCTTAAAACGAAGAAATATTACCTAAAACGTACAAATGAGTTTCAGTTTTTTCGTCGTACAATTCCAATCACAGTCGCTTTGAAGTTGAACTGTAGTATTTTTTGTAACAGTAATTCATGTTGAGTTGCGCCGTTCTACCGCAAGTTTTTTGCATTAGAAAATCCATCTTGACTAATCCTTTAGACGATACAAGTTTCTTGTATCTAACTGAAGGCAGGGTAGTGTGAAGTGCTTAGATAATAAATAGAAAAGTGAATGCTCCAAAGTGTTTAAGCTAAAAATTTAACTGATATGTTTCACTTTTTTTCTTGGCTGGTAGTTCGTGGATTTTGATCTATATAAATAAGAGTTTACTTGTGACATGTTTATTTGACCATCCAAGGAAAACGATAGCTACACAAATGCGTTCAACAGAGCTGAAGCTTGGCAGGGTTCGAAAAAAGTTGTGTCAATGACATTTGAGACAGTATGCCCGAGCGCGTTTTTCAACCGTGTTGCGCAATATGTGCACATGCACACCGATGGGATGCACCCATTTTTTAACTTTACTTGTTTGATGATATCGTTAACAAGGTATCTGCTTTAATCAATTGTCAGCTTTCTCTAATAAGTTGAATTGTGGTTATTTTTGACGAGTATTTTTTTCTCGCAAAATTAAGACTGCCCCTGCTTGATCATATTTTGCAAGTGAGAGATGAACGTGTATGTGCATCGTTTTAAAACAGGTTTCCGTATTCTTAAAAAGTGCAAGTAGGTTTTATGAACTCATCTGAAAAGAATTATCACTCTAAGTAAGTAATACGGCTGAGGGTCGGAGTCGGTCCGGAGTCGGAGTTGGAGTCGGATAATCAAAATTGCCCGGAGTCCAAGTCGGAGTTGGAGTCGGATGATGAGACTTCCGACTCCACAGCCCTGGTACCAACAGACTTTATATAGTAGTGTAACTGGTACATATGCGTATCAACAGACATTATATGTTGAGCATGATGGTACCTATTTGTACCACCAGACCTCAACAAACACATGGTATAGGTACCAGGCCCGTTTCTTCCCCAAACCCTACTTTTTCAAATTTTGAATAAAACTTTCTTAAAAATGACACAGAAAACAGCTGTTTGGTGGTTGTGACAAAAAAATCGACTTGAAAGGGTTAAAACTAAGCACAACCCTTTGTCCGTTGTTGTGTCATCATTGTTGTAACGTACTGACCGATATTGACCTTGTGGCATTCGTTCCGACCTAAGGGCAACTGGAATATTCAAAACAGAGTTTACTTGAATTTTGGATAAAAACAAGACATGAATACCCAGCCATTTCTGAAGTAGCCTTCATAAATTCTTGCCCTTTTGTACAACATAGTTGTGTGAAGCGGCATTCTCAAAATTGACAATCATCCAATCTAAAAAACGATCCTTTGAAAAATGTTGAGAATGTTCTTCATCCTGCGTTCTCTACGAATGGATGATTTGTGAAAAAATCATCAACTGCATTCATTCGGTTAGTTGTGCTTGATAACTTTAGAAAACTACAATGTTTTTTGTTAATTTTTTATTCGCTTAGCTGTTTCCAATACCGGGTTCCTTCACTACTTAATAGTTATTTTCATGGAGTGTGTGCACTTATATGATTTCGGCATAGAAGAAATGCCAATTGAGATTTGCAATGAGATGTTTACACGTAACATGTAACTCTAGGCTAGCTACCTATTCATGGGGTCGCACGGACAAATCTTTTTTGAAGCGGGTCGCAGAACAAAAGAATTTGAGAAACCTCGCTCTAGAACAGGGGTGCACAACCTTTTCGTTATTGCCAGCATCATTACGTTTATTTTTATTAATTACGACCGCCAATTTTTTTACTGACAATACTACGAAAATTGAAAAAGTATCCAAACTGCTGCAAAAATAATACAAATCTAAAAAAAGCAACGGAGCTCATTTCATCGCTTCGTGAACATCTAACTGGTTTGCGAAAATCTCTCTTGAGTGAGCAGCAGGAAGACCGAAAGTTGGCGAATTCCGCAACGAATGCAATATTTCATCTCCGGGACTTTTAACGAAAACGCATAAAGAAACCTTGGCGGTTATATGAATTTTTCGTAATGGAAGAAAAACTGGAGAAAGATCTGGCTTGCGTCCAGTCCACACCAGCATCTTCTATTCAATCTTGGACTTCAATGGTTCAATGGTTTATTGTTTCATATGACTCAGCCAACAAGCAGAAGCACTACAAGAAATCATTGCACTAAGGCAGGGTTTTTTTAAGGCGTTTTAGGGACCCGATTCGGGTCCCTAGAAATTCAAATCGGGTCCCTGAAATCAGAGAAAATTATCATCGGGTCCCTAAAACCAGAAAAAATCGGGTCCCTAGAATTAGAGAAATCGGGTCCCTGCTGATCCAAATCGGGTTCCTAACATTTTCCTTCAAAAAAACCTGCACTAAGGTAAGCAAAAGCAATTATTAGTGCACATCAGAGCAAGTGAAAATGCAATGTCGCAATAGCTAATCGGTGTAAACAAAGAGGGGTGTGTCATATAGGATTGGTGAAGGCCCAAGGCGGCCATCTAGTCAACCAACCCTGTTTATTAGTTTTTGAGAAGCGTTGAGAAACAACATTTGGGAATCAAATAGCAACAGTTAGGAAAACAAAAATAACACAGAACATGGTGAAGAAAAAGTACAGATGAAAGCGCATGCCTATATACAAAGACAAGTGGATCAAATTTAATTGAAGGAATTTGGTGCGGTTAATAATATGTTTACACAAAATATGAAAATAGAAAGTAAAGAATTAACACAAAACTAATTAATGAGGTACAAAAGAAAAAAACAAAGCAAAATAAAAAAGTACGGGGTGCACTTTCATGACGAACAGAATGGGATGTGCACAGGAAAGAAAAAATATGAAAAAGTAAATATGTATAAAATATACAGAATTACAAAATACTAGAATTCACAGGATCTTGTTCCGGATAGGTGAAATGTTGTTAGGTTTCATAATTGTGTATATTTTTCATATAGGAAGTGTTTCTTCAGTTTCCATTTAAAGGTAAATGTGGTTGAATACTTAATATCGTTTGGTGTTGAAGACCACACTTTTGGGCCAACATGGGCCAACAAAGGTAAGGGAACATTTTCCTGAGGAAGAGTTAACTCTAGGTAAAAATACAGTAGGTTTTGAGACAGTTGTTTTTGGAAAGACTCTGTTGCTATGTTTACAGTGATTTCATCCCTGAGCCGGCGGTCGGACATTTCTGCTACGGCACCTCTTGGAAGACGTCGGTATTGCATACTCAGTGAAAAAGTCACGTTTCGCAGCACGACATACCTCTGGTGAAACAACTGTCGTTGAAAGAGTCTCAACAACCGACACCGCTCAAGCAATTCCTTTCGTTCTAAAGTCCTGACAAGGCGACGTTGGAGTGTTTGTGCAAACTTGCATACGCTACTGGAGATGGAGTTGAAAATGCCATTATTGTGTGCTTTTATGAATCAGCGTACTTGGAAACAACGGAGATAAATATTTGTTAAATTTGAGCGTGGTACTCTGCGTCCAGAAAATAATGTTTGGCTTCATACGAAGGTAACTCAGACACAAAGCTATCTAAGAAATTCAAATACACGGGCAGAACAATTAGTTTCGTTGAAAGGGTTAACGAATCGTGGCGTTATTGGATTCATACAGGGGTCAGTAAAGTGTGGAAGAAGGGAAGAGTGATAAAATTTTACGAAAACAGCATAACGTCATTTGCGCACGACCCTCAGGCGTTGAACTTTCCTTTTGAACGTTTTATCAATGACACGCATTATCTTCGGAGTCGTCATAACCATGCGTTCTTGGTAAGTCCTTGTTTCAGTCATTGGTGGTGAATTTGGAGTGAGGTACTTGCCTCGGCCACCCTTTTTTTAATTGCCGTGGGGTCCCTCCTTTCAGTGTCGATTAAAATGTAATGTACTGTACGTTTTCTTGCCAATTCTGCTTCATAGCAATTGATGCCTCAAATTCATTCAGGCTTCAACATATTATCACTAATGTACTACCTTACATTATAGAACTCCACAACAGATCTGCAACAACTTTCGGTGCCAAAGTACGTCGTTCTTTAAGTATAAAGTGCTAAAGTACGTTGATCTGTGTTCAAGAACTTCTAGCCGTGTATTGCCATGGTAGCCCTCTCCTCTTGGTAAGAACGTAAGATTAACGTGTCGAGTTCCCAAAGTCGAAAGTGGTTTTTGAGGCAAAATCGATTTAAAACTTGGCATGCATGGGTAGGCAAGGTTGTGTTCACCAGCAGATTGTTGTAGAAAGACCTGAGTGCTACAGTCAACTTACTGGCAGGAAATTACTGTGCAGGTTAATCGGCTACTATGCATACCAGCAGTTTAAAATAGAAGGGTATGCAATATTATATCATGCGACATAAGTTTCATATTTGCTGTGATTTTTCAAGTAGCTTGAGTGCCTACTTTTAAAGACTCCCTTGGAATTTTTTCCTCGTACCCCCGAGTTCCTGGGTCCACCACTGTGTTCAATGCCTTGACTTCACAAAGCAAGAAGCTTAGGTACTAAAGTTCAGGACTAAGCATACAACAACACTGACGACTAGAATCAAGAGCTGTTCAACGTCTTCTGTCAATTCAGACATTCCTATCCGATGCGGTGGCAGAGGAAACTGGAAGAAAGTGGTTCGGCAGTTGATCTACACGATGTCCTGGCGTAAATCTCAATCTCAAAAGATTTTACGCCAGCTGAATTTTGAAGATACATGCAAATTTTATCATAGCGCGAAATGAACAATCTCAAAAGATTTTATCTACGTTAAATTTTGAAAATACTGCCAAATTTTGGCATGGTGAGAAATTAACATCATAAAATAGCTTCAAATCCTTATTGCAGATCTTACAATTAAACAAAAACATTTGCTAAGTAGTGAAATATTCGGTTTGAAGATGTCGACAAGTCTTTTTTCCGGAAATGACCATCATAAAATTTGACCACAGCGAAACATGAAATTAATCGTGAATAGCTTCCATATTAATAGACCGAAAAATCGTTACAAAAATTCGGCTTCACAAAAATTGGGAGTTGAGCAATTACGGTACAAAATGGTATTAAAGTGTCGGAATAAATCTGAAACATTAAAAAGTAACAACGAACGTGATTTCACTTCTTCGCTAAATTATTAACAGAAGCTTTCGTTGCTTTTATTGAAGGTGTTTTGGAATTCTCACAAAATTAACACTGTGAAAGCAATTCCATCACCAACATGGATTTATTAAATACTGAAAAGCTGCATACATATAAATATCATATCAAACATAAATTGAAAGCAACGCCGTTAAAAACGTTGGTAATCTTTGCAATGTTAAGCTTCCTGGCGTAGGTGATATCTACAATTTCGGAACTGCACAAATGCAAGCACTCCACCAACAGTGCTGAAACCTTCACGTGAACTATTGAGTAGCTTGCCGCCGTTTACAGGTATTGGCAGAAAGAAGTATAATGTCAAATAAATTGTTATGTTTTTTTTTGTGTTGGATTGTGAGGTTAGGCAATGCGTGAGTATCAATGACTAACGCCGAAAGGGGGGCGACTGAAAAAGTTTAAGAACCTGTGGTTCACAAGAATTGATCCTTTAGGGCGAAGGCTGCTTCGCGACAACTACTCGATTTCATCCTGATACCAACTGCAGTGCAACATCGTGAAACCACTCCATAGTTCGATAATAGGAACGTTTATTCTTATATTTTTAGTCATATCACTTGGGCAGTGAACAACAATCGTTGCATGGTAAGAAATTACACTGCTTATAAGTTTCTGTCGAAGTACAAAAGACCAATAGAAAAGTATGACCACCGTCAGCAAGGAACTTTCTTTGCGTATGGAAGAAAAAACATCTTTCTCGGGCCATGCCTCACTGAAGGGCAACCTCAAGGTCTTCTACAGTTTGGACTGGAAGCTTGCAAGTGAAATTCTCACAAACGAAAACACGTGGCTCCTCACTATCAGCCCCTTGCGGTGAGATCAGTCCTGAAAGTCTTTCTTCCAGGTGGCGGTAGAGGAAACTGTCGCTTGAAGTAATGGACGGAGGAATAACGACCTTGCAAAAATGTAAGATTCAGTAAACTTTACAAAAAAGTACTACATCGTTATTACCTTTACAGCGTTGTAAAACGACCCAACCAGCGTAAACCGCAGTTACTAAGGTTGGAAGACAAGCACCAGCCCTTTGCAAGTGACTCACGTTGTATTAAGATTCACTCACCTTGAAAGGAAGAAACTTGGAGTCGACACACTTCATAAGGTTTTGAGTAAGTTCGTTTTTCGCATCGCCTCGCACTATTATCTGGAGAAATTACACGAAAATCTAGAAAATGGCCACAAAAGAAGATTGCGTGGCAGAACAAACAGCGTCGGGCAGAGCTGCAAGGAAAACTGGTGGAATTAATTACTGGAGAACAAAAAGGCGATCGTTTCTAAGCAACAGATCACCCGTTGACGTCGTTTCACATTAAAGTTACTTCATAGCTAATTCCAAACAACCTGCTTGTGTCCATTCCATATCCACAGCAGGCACGAGGCCATTTCGGGCAGCGCGTACGGGACTGTGGAAAGGCGGTTTGAGAAAGCCTTGACGAGCTTGTGCACCTGTTCGTCCAGTGCCGGTCGATTCAGGTAAGCGGCCAGTCTGAGCAGGTTGGAGGCTGACACTGAATTGGCGCTGGGTTCGGCGCCATCTTGGTCTACAATGTAGCGAAAAATCCGTTTTGTCGTCAACTGAAATTAATCCCACACGCGAACGAACTTACACACAGGCGTACGGGCGTCTTGTTTTTTCTGGGGGGGGGAGGGG
>JGI24022J15233_10010000_pt1 | contig 10728 bp, 10 predicted proteins | sample Ectturendosymbi2_FD_15233 | JGI IMG/M metagenome (IMG submission 15233)
TTTACTGCAATTCATAATAATAGGCCAATAGCGTATGGGGGGCCCCACGTGAAATTTCGGGGGGGGCCTCACTTACCCTTGCCACGGCACTGGTTGTCGGTATATCCAAACGCCTATACTTTCGTTTAGCAACGGTAAACTAAGACGGTAAAAGTTAACTGCCGTTAGCTAGCAAGTTTACACTTAAGCTCCTGACCACACTACACCAAAAGTGCAACTGCCATGTGGAACAGTAGAATTTTTGAATTTTTCACGCTGGTTGGATGCGTTTTTCGCTGTACGAACAAAATCGTCGATTGTAAAAAGTTTTAAATATATTATTGTTTGATGGCATTACAGTAAACCAGTTCACTCCTAGTGCTTGCGAAGTCATCCAGAGCCTTCGCGTTGAGAAACACTGGTTTATGCGCACAAACACGCATTTATAAATTTTATACGCTTATGAAGTATATCCTATACCAACAGCTTTTTAGTGTCTTTTGCTGACCTAGTTACTTCGCCTAATGGTCAATGCAGGCCTGCTTTTAAGTCAAGTCGAAGGGGGTTTATCAGAATCCTCGTTGTTGTATATGCAACAGTGTTGATGCATTTGAAACAGAAATCGTTTGATTTTTGCAATAACGAATGGTTTCAATTTTTTGTTCTGCGCAAACTGTTGTCTAACATATTACACTGCTTAGCCACGAGAGCTTCCTAACTGTGGACTCCTCTGCAATTTGCGGTTTTGTGCAATGGCACATACAGCACGCTTCTACGAAGCGTATAGATGGAAAGTAGATTTGTACGTGCCGGTGTCAAGCGAAATTTCTGACCTCTGCGAAATTTCTGACCTATTATTTTTGTCAACTATTTTGCTTCTCAGAGTAAAGAAATAAAGTTTGGCAAGTACTTTTTAATGTGTGTTGTGTAAATCAAAGCTTTTTGGTTAGCTGTCAGATAGCCACGACAAGCTACAGAACGGGAATACCTATAACCACTGAAAAATATTGGACTTAGTGTTAACCTCAATTATATTTCTTTTTCTAACCCTAACTCCAATCCTCACCGGACACACTTACCTCAACACTAAACTCTAAGCCAGATGTTGGCAACCTTTCCCTAGTCGAGGGACAAAAACAAACTCTGCAAGGTGTGGCGGGCCGTACTAATATTCTACCAACAATTCCGTTTTATTTGCTGTTTATGATGTTGTTAAAACTTGAGAATTTGCGGAAGTTTAATCAGATTAACTCCTGATTTTCACAGTTGATAACGAACGCCCAAAATGCGACATACAGTACATTTATAGCCAGGGCTGCGGAGCCGTCGTAAAAGTGACACAGCTCCGGCTCCAGCACTCTTAATTTCATGAGTGTGGCCCCGGGTCCGGAGGATTCTTTTTTCATGGCTCCAGCTTCTGTTCGTTTTCACACATTATTATTTTAATTGTCTTGGTGTGCCTCAAGTTGATTGGAAAATGAACTAAATCAAGTACACAAAACTATGAGAATATACCAAACCTTTTTGAGTAATTTAATTTGGTATTTTTATACAAGCAGCGCTCTTACCATAAGGAACTCAGCGAAAAAACAACAATCACAGGTTCAGACAATTCAGAAAACAACTACTAGCAGAAACGTAACTGAAGATAACGTTAAAATGTACAATTTCTGGAAAGGCAGTTGCTGGTTTTGTTGTCAATGCCTAAGGATCTTTTGTTATTTTTTACGATCAGAATCAAGAAAATGGCTGTTTGCCAAACTACATTTGTGTTCGAGCATTTGAACACAGACCAGTCCCAACTGACCAAGTGTTTTGGGCTTGTTGCATATTTTGCCTGTTGCAGTATTGGCGATTCCAGCTAAAAGCGCTGCCTGGGCAAGCCATGCAAAGAGCGCAAAACGCAGTCGATTACCTCTCTCATGTGTTCTTTCTAACATGCAAACATTTGCATTAACACAAATGCGAAGATGTGTTTAAAAGTCCTTTGTTCAAAGAAATAATATAACTTCTAGCAAGAAATACACATTTGACCTTTGTAAAATAGCTGAAAACATCTGGTTTCTAATATTTTGCACCCATAAGCAGTGATGAATTGCAAAGTAAAGCACAATTTAACCTGCAACGCTTAGGAGAAATAAGACTGGTTACCGTGCTGAAAACATAGATTTTTTCCACAGATGAAAACTTCAGGAAAAGACTACATTTATTTTTATACCCTCTTGATAATGTGCTGCTATGCAAAGCAGTGCTAGCTCGCTACCATAACTTTCGTGTTATATGCAACTGCTTCTAAACGTAATGTTTCCTAGCGAACTTTGCCAGTAATCTAGTAAACCTTGCTAGTAAGCCTAATTGTTTCTAATAAAAATTACTACTTTACAATGGTGTGCCGTGGATTTACGCTTAAATAAAAGCTGCAATGGTGTCATATCTAATCATACTCCGTGCTAACAGCATGGTTACACAGCTACAAAAGCTGTGGATATTTTATTATATATCTACTCATTATAGCTCAGTTCTTTTTAGATCGCTACACTCCTACAGACCCGGTTTGATCATTCTGACTAGAAAGTAAGGTGTTGTGGTAGTTGACGTTTTTCTTACTTCTGCAACAGTGATTCTCAACCATTTCCCTGAAGGGAGCCAAATCCAGAACTACGATTTTGGTAGACAGCAGCACAAAAAATTTTGCGACAAGTCAATTAACACGTTGTATTGTATTGCACTGGCGAAGTCTGTTACACAAAATATTAGAGGTGTTACTGAAGGAAACTGTTTATCGAAAGGCATCCTTTCCCAGCAAAGAATCAAACACTAAGCTCTCACAAAGTATAATTTTGCCTACGAAGTAGGCATCATCAACTCTTATTAAACAGAATCTGTTACTGAAAGATTGCTAAAAGCAGCACAGAGGATGCTTGGGAGCTGCATGCAGCTCTAGAACAGTGTTGAGAACCATCGTTCAACAAGTAACACCACGCCTGCCAGCTAAGATGTCACAGCCTTAGCGATTATCAAAGGCTTGCAGATCCATTGTTGCAGTCTGGTGTCGTAACTCGTAACAGTCGCTTGTGCTATAAAGAGGACTGTAGGTAAAGTAAGTCTAGTTTTCAGTCTATTTGGCAAAACCGTTNGTGTGTAGGAAAGGACCCGGAACCGAAGCTACCTCTCAAATGGCTATAGCTTCAGCTCCGGTCCTAAATTTTAAACTGAGCTCCGGCTCCTGTTTTGTAAGTTGAGTTTCGGCTCCTAATTTTTCATGAGCTCCGGTTCCAGGCAAAATGCGCAGCTCCAGTGCTCCGGAGCCCTGTTTGTAGCACAGTGCGGTTTCCCATAGGCAGTTCCTCATAAGTATGGAATACAAAAAGTCACAAGGAAGGCAGATTCACGGTGTATAATAATACCACTAGACGGGCCATACAGGTACTACAATTTGTAAAGGGGCTGCAGGCCGGATGATTTTGCTTAGCGGGCCGGATCCGGCCCGTGGGCCGTAGTTTGCCGACCCCTGCTCTAAGCCCTAATCATCAGTTTTTACTCTGTGCATGCGCACATGGCGTGAAGTCAGAAATTTCGCTTGACGCCGTTTTTTCAGATCGTGGTTAGTGTAGAAACGATTACAGACGTTCTTCGATTTACGACGAAGTTCCGATATTAGAAGGGTTGGTAAACGACTAACGGGGATTTCGTCGTAACCAGGATTTATATGATATACCGTGTGCAATATACGGTACACTGAACGTTGCGTATGTTAAGGTTGCTAACATAACATCGATGTTTGTGTCACGCTGTACACACAACACGTCAAGACATGTCAAGACATATCAAGACATGTCACATGAAGGACATGTCAAGACACAGCAGTTAAATGAAATTTTACGCACCAAAACATCACATACACAAACTCGTTTTATACGTATCTTATGCGAGCGCGCCCGTGACTCCAAACGTCATAAACTGAGTGCCGAATAAACCGAGGAGCTCCTGAACTCAGTGGTGTAGGAGCTGGGTGTGAAGGGGTGCAAGCGCACCCTCGAAAGTATTGATTCGTCGAAAATTAGGGCAAAATCTCAAAAATTTTGGTAAAAGAAGCTTTGACAAAAACTACAACGTCAAACTGGGGTTGAGCCCATGGGTGGCGGAACCTTTTTCAAAGTGAGGGGGCACAAGAGGTCGTCAAAAAAACTATATAAATTTTTGTGCTTTGAATTAGCAACTGTGACGTCATAAGCATTGAAATATGTCGTGATTAACTACGCCATATGAAGATCAAAATTACACTATTTTAGACAAAATTACACCACTATGAAAACGTATTGGTGAACCACCTGAAATTCAAATAGGCTGTTGCAGGGGCGACTCCAGGTCAACAGCGTCACTCGAGCTCATTGCACGATTTATACTGACTGAATGCAATCGTTCGAGGCTTGCGCCACTGAAATTTCCATTTGCTTTCATTCTGGCTGGCACTATCGTTGCTCTGTGGTGTTAGTTACAGTACATAACAATGATGAGAAGTTCTTATGATGACTTCACTGTTGAGTAACGTACGTCATAGAGCAATGATAACGCCAGTTAGTCATCTGCTTACTAGGCTTATTTATATTAGCCCGAGTTACTGGGCAATGTATCGTTCGTTTGAATTTATTCTCGAAATGGGAACTGTCCACTGGATTAGAATTTAAATTCAATGTTCTATATGCAAATCCAGTGCTTCAAAAAACATTCAATCTGATATTGCAGAGGGCAGCTCGGGCTTTACCGATGAGGCCGAGTGAAGCGCGAGCGAATGAACGCAAGAGAACGCCTACCTACCACCAAAGAGGTTTTTGAGGCAACATGGTAGAGGAAAATATAATGTACCAACAGCTACAGAAAATGTGTAAAGAGAAGTTTGTCGCATAAAGGTTTTGCGGGCAAATTTAGGGAAATTCGGGCAAAATATCCTTTGCACCCCCAAAAATTGCCTGCTTCTACACATGACTGAACTGGACTAACTAAGACGAGGTGATGCACGGCACCTTAATGCTGGGCATTCATGTGAAGCTGAACCAAAAGATATTCATTTCTGTTTCGACGGAAATAATCACTGTCACATTTCTGATGTGGTGAGTGCTAGCGACGTAGATGGAGGTAGAATTTGCCACACCTTCGGAGAAGTGCTTAGTAATGGTACGTTACGTAACAGGAAGCTATCATTCTATAATACTCTGTGGTTTTAGCGTCGTTACGTATAGAGTAATATCACCAGGAGTTGCTTTACAGCATGGCACACACCTGCAGTTCGTGTTTTCCTGCAGTAATGCTTCGCCAACCTCACGCGCTACTGTCCCACGAGTCTTCAATTATATAAACAGTCATCTATAGACCTAAAATCACCCATCTATTATGAACGCAATTCCTTATTAATAGGTCTGTTATGAAATAGTCTGTTGTGACCTAGACTGCTAAGAACGTGGTCTTTTAAGAACGTGTTCTATTATGAAGTAGCAGTGCATTACGAACGTGATCTGTTATAAAATAGTGTGCTACTCTGTTATGAAAGCCGTCTATTACGAAATGATCTGCTATGAACTATATATGATATTTTCTTACTAATTTTTAGCAGAACAACTTGTTTTCTCATAGATACGAGTTTTAAAATGAAATTGCACCACCGTTGGCCCCCATGGAAAAATACACTATTGCCTTCCCCTAGAAAAACTTTTTCGACACCATGTACGTTGTGATCTGGTCTGTTATGATCATGGATTGTTGTACGAAAGTGGTCTGTTATGAACAGGCTTGTTATGAACAGGTCTGTTATAAACGGGTCTGTTATGAACGGGTCTGTTATGAACATGGTCTGTTATGAACGGGTCTGTTATGAACGGGTGTGTTATGAACGTGGTCTGTTATGAACGTCGTATGTTTTGAGTGGTCTGTTATGAGTGGTTTGTTATGAACACGTCTGTTTTGAAAGAGAACTAAAATGTACACCGATCACCGGCTTCGAATAAATGAATATACCATCAACAAGTACTGCGTTAGCAACAACATCTTTGAGAAATATGTCAAGCTCACTGTACGACCCATGCTATTCAGTGAAAACAAACTTGTATAAATTATATGCCATTGGCAAATGGACTATTGGAATTCGTGAGTGTTTTCAAAGAATGTTTTTACCATTGCTTCCGCTGCTGCAACAGAACTATCGGTAGTTACATTGAAGATGGCCGAATGTGCATCGAAATTACCCGGAATATCTAGAAAACTAGATTTCGGTTCACCAGCACATATTTCTGCATAGCCACGGTCGTCACAAAAGCAGCACGCCCCACATATAAAAGCTCTGTTGTAGTAGGCGTTTGTTGGTGGTGCTTTTGCAGACTAATTTCCGCTAAGCATTTGACGTTACCACTACGGGCCAGGGCAATCACACCAAGCATGCGAACGCAGTCAATCTACAAAGGTGTAGGTCGAAGGTACAGTGAATACCGTAATGCGTAGACGCCACGACTCACGTTTCAGAATCGTTTTTCACGACATGAGCTAGAACGACGACGTTAACCACTTCATGACTTGGTGCTAAGAGAGGCAATGAAACTTTCTCAGGTGCTCACGCTTCTAGGCTACATGCAGTGTGCAACTAGAACTGGAGATTGTGGGTTTACAGAGTTTAGAAATGGCAGCAGATTATTTAGTTCCTACTTTAATAATACGAGTTTTCATACATGTGGAAACATGACTTGTCAAAAAGCTGCGAAAAATTACAAAAGACAGAGAGGTTCTGAAGATTAAACATGTTTTTGCTTCATCAGATAGAGTCAATTCAGGATGGTCAGCTTCAAAGGCAAAGCAAACGAGGCCCACTTTGGTGTTTATTGCTTCTTTATAGAAAAAAAGTAGCCTACCAACGTGACGAATTCTTTGTGTGTTGGTTGTGTCGTTTGTGTTGCGATGGGCGGACTGGCATCACGACTTGAAAACCTGTTCAAAACGTTTGAAGCAGATCCAGTGAGAATACTGATGTTGGGTTTGGACTGCGCCGGTAAAGCTTATCTAATTACTATAGTCGTGTACCTAATTATCCGTTTATGCTGTTACTTTAATTTTGTACATCTTATAAGTGCTACCTTGTTTACAGTCTATAGCTGCTGTTTCGTGGCTCTAGTTTCTTTTTAAGGGGTTGATCACCTTTTTGAAAAATTGTGTCATCTTTTCTTTTTCAATATTGTTATTAATCTCATATAAGCTTCATGCATGCTGGTAAACATCTCGAAAATGATCTTCTTAACCCAGTGGTTCTAAATTTTTTGTTATGGCGGGCTCTTTTTACTGTCCCCAAAGCAATTGTTGGCCCATCGTTTTCTCAGTGTTTTTTTGGGGTTGCAAAAATTGTTTTTCTCACTGTTTACTCAGAAATGCAACAATGTTCACTGTATCAGATGGCCATATAGGACACAACACCCAATCCTGAACTGCAAATATTTATCTTTCTTATGCACAAAAATCTTCATGTAAGTATGTAAACGAAAGGTCATTTATTTCAAAGTCATTTCACTTGTTGCTGGTGAGTTCTCTGCTTTTGCAACTCACAGACAAGTCTGGCAATTCGTGGTTGCGCTTTCCAGTTGATTTCGGCAATTTGATTTTATGCGCAGTGGAGTAGAAACCCAGCTTTAAAAAGGCATGTGGAAGCAAATTTAAGTATGCAGCATGTTGTCGTATCGGATAAGTTTAAGTAAAAGCTGAAAGGAAAGTACTTTTCAACACAACTGTAAAAAATACCACCCTCTAGTTTGCTTAACAAACTGTTAGTCAGCGTAAAAGAAACTGACCCTAAAATTGAAGCAAGCTACTTAATTAAGTTGACAGCAGCTTGTGCTGCCAGCTACTAGGATAGACCCATGCATAGTTTGGAATTATAAAATTCCCTATCAATTTTGACGTGCAATAACGGTTCTGATAGGACAGGTTATCTCAGTTCCTGTCATAACACTGTGTTAGTGTTAGATACAACGTCTGACCACTGAAGAGTGAATGTACGTCACAGAACAACCAACGTGTTGCACGATCTAAAACTAAACTTCAAATTTGCACTTCTCCGCGGACCGGTAGAATACGCGTGGCGGACCCGCAGCTGAGAGCCATTGGTTCAGGGACAAAGTAATGTAATTTATATTGCAGGCATCTTTCTTATGTTTAGGTTTCCGAATGACACTGATTTGCCCTTTCCAGGCCTGCGTAATCTGCAGCTTTTTACGTTTGACTTACACAACACATCCACCTTTTTATTTCGTTATGTTCAAATTTGCCCATGTCTCAAGCATCGTGAATGTGATCCGTGTGAAACCTAAAGCAATTTCATGCTGTCAGTCGGAAGGAATCCTTTCCCAGCAAAGAGTGAGACACTAAGATATGACAGAGTATATATTTCGCCTACAAGGTAGGCATCATCAGCTCTTATTCAAATAGAAGTAATTTCATTTTTTTAATTACAAAGCTCACAATCATGACGTATAACAAAACCTAAGCTAATTTTGTTAATTTTTGGTGACGGCAATTGGCGGCAGGCCAAGGCCTGATTTGTGCTTATTGCCGGGGCGGTTCACTCAGTGGCTGTGGATCGAACACCCAACCTTCCAATTGAGAGGCGGACACTTCACCACTGAGCTATATAGTATTGATTTTTGCATAATACTTCCACCCCAATGAAAAGTAATAAATTTTGCTCCAATTTTAGTCTGCACAGAGACTAAATTTTGGGAGTCCTCATTGCCCACTTTCTGCTGTGATTGTCAGAGACGCCGGAGCAGCGGGAGGGCAGGGTAGCACTAAAAGAGTTGAGGGCAATGTAAACTTATAAAAAGCAAAAAATCGTTACCAATTGTGATTGTTTCTGTTTAGCAACAATGTTGACCTCAAAAATAAAAACAAAAATTATAGAAAATGATTCTGAACTTTCTGGGTGCGCGAATAGCTGCAATAGATTTGTTTTGAGTCGATCTTTATCAACCATGAAATGACCTATGATACTGTTATGACAAGGCGCTTCTGCCCCCGTTGACCCCCTTATGAAAGGGCAGGGGGGCAACGCCCCCATCATTACCCCACTCTCTGACGTCCCTGGTGATTGCAATTTTACAGTAAGTCATTCTGACTAGTGGTTGTTGTGAGCAGGCCCGTAACCAGGGACATGGGCGTCCGCAGAAATTTTTCCATGGGGAGCAACGTCGACATTTTGCTTACCATTTTCAGGTTGCAAATGGATGTTCACGAAACGCTTTACCATTTCTACACCACAAAAATGCCCCATGTTATGGCAGCAATCACAAAAAAGCGCTTCGTTGGCAGCAATAGCTAGGTATATTACGATAATTTACAATTTTACACAAAACGCTGTCTGCAGAGTTTCAAAGCAGGGTACTTCTTTTCAAGGAAGCATTACCATGGTTTTTAAATAAAAAAGCATTACCATGTTCTTCAACGAAACCACAATATACGATTTTATTTTACATAGCAAGACCTCTCATAGTGTCACTTAGAAACACGAGTTTCAAACGCCTGCAATCTTGTCCAAAGCCATAAATAAAGCCTTGCTTGTCTTTGCTAACTTTTTCACGATGGACGCTCATCATACACAAACCGGTTGAGTCGACCTGCATGTTGACAAGACTATGGACAATTTATTAAAATTAGAACACCACGCAGCCTTAAAAAATTGAGCAGATGAATTATGAAAACTCATCACAGCAAATATACAGTAGCTGTGCACTCAGAAGTCGGAACTAAACCTTAACTTTTAAGACGTATTCCCACAAGCCTGCATACTAGACGTATTCTAACAAGCCACGTAGTTTTAGACTGTGTTAAAAGAAGCCTGCATACGTGTAGTTTGATTAAGCCAGGGATAGGTAAACTGCGGGCCGCATTGCAGTCCGCGAGGGCATGTTGTGCGGCCCACAAGGCAGCCTCGCGTACATAGATAGTACATATTTCGAGTTTATGTTGAAGTAATTTTGTCGATTAGATCAGAATTCTCGAGATTTTATTCCACACGTTTCATTCGAAACCGCATTTTTAATAATAAGCAAGATATGAAATAAAACAATGCGAGGTTATAATAATATTATCATTAAATCATATTTAAGCGTAAATTATAAGGCAAGGTAGACAAATGTAATATATGCAGCTCCTGGTACAAGTTTTTAGTGTGGTCCTTCGAAGAAAATGTTTGCCCACCCCTGGATTAAACTATTCACTCGGGCACATGGGTCACACTAACAGTGGATTTTTAAACTTGTGGAAGCATTGCTGCAGATTTACTCATGCTTCTTTTCAAACAGTACACATCTACATGGCTTACCGCTATCAGCAGTCACTGTGACACTGCATTACCTGCCAACATGTCTGCGTTCAGCAACCACATGTAACAAAACACCTGCCATAACTTGAGCTTTTCAAAATTTCTTTCCCTATAATTCTTATACAACAAAGACCAATGGTAGAACAATGTGCTCGCACTCTTTGCAACCTTCTGCCGCAGACAAAGGAGCGGACACGAGTGAACTGCAAGCTCAACACTGCATGACACCAGAACAGTGAACCTGGTTCTTATGCAGTGTGAGTGTCATGCCGGCAAATAAACCGTCATTGCAAGAATTAAATCAATTAATCTGAATTAAGCTTCTGACAAGAGATTTTCTAAAAATTTTTGGTTCTTAATCCCAATTTCCAGGGGTTGGGTAAATGCTCTTTCCCCCC
>JGI24022J15233_10010001_pt1 | contig 10728 bp, 7 predicted proteins | sample Ectturendosymbi2_FD_15233 | JGI IMG/M metagenome (IMG submission 15233)
TTGCATCATCTGACGTTGGCGTTGCATCATCTGACGTTGGCGTTGCATCATCTGACGTTGGCGTTGCATCATCTGACGTTGGCGTTGCATCATCTAACGTTGGCATTGTGTCATCTAACGTTGGCATTGTGTCATCTAACGTTGGCATTACGTCATCTGACACTGGCATTACGTCATCTAACGCTGGCGTTGATCCTGCTGAGGATAACACGCAGCACGTAAAAGAAGACCAGCAGGTTGTCAAATAAGATTGTTACATTCTAAATTTTGTGCTGTTCATCTGAAACAGAACATTTTGCAGTGTTCCCTTATTGGAGTCAAAGACACTTTTTTAAGTCGCTCGCGCGCCAACATTTTAGCGCAAGATAGCGGCCAATACTTTTCGACCACAACTCGCCAGGCGATTGAGCTAGATAGTTGTTCAAACCCTCAAAAGATCCGGTTAGACTTACACTTTGGATTAAAGAAATTCGGGAAGTTTTGGATTTGAATTTTTTTTGTTGGGGACATACAATTAATAAGGGTAGATTTAGGCCTGTTTGGTACAGGTTACCTGACTCAGGGCCCCAACCCCCAAGGGGGCAATTCTTTGTTTGTCTCTTTTTAATTAAACTAGGCGAAATGCGCGTCCTTCAGAGCCCTTGATTGATCTAGCGTTTGTGGTTGGCAAGTTATGCCAAAATGTCGATCATTGATTAGTTAATTCCCTAGGGAAGGGGTTCCCAAACTTTTTGTTAATCGGTACCTTTGGACACATCATAGGTTCACATGTACCCCCAAAATTTTGTCAAATTTGTAGCTGCTAACCTCAACTTGCTCGGATGCTTTCTTTTGCCTGGGAATCATAAGGGAACTCCATAAGATGCCTTCACTGAAGCATAGGTGTGTTGGAGAAACATCCCACCTTTGTCCAGGCACTGTTGCTTAAACATTGTTTCTCTGTGCTTTAAGTCAAGTCTTTGCATTCCGGATAAGGGTCTCTAGACGTCGAGTGAGAAGACTTGGTTTGATCGAATGATTTCCCAGTGTTTTTTGACAACATACACACACACAAGTATATCCAAGCCATTGTTTACCGTGAATGTAAACCCGAATTTTTAATAGGTTTTTGGATATTTTCTTTTTTTGCTACTCATTGTTAAGCTTTTCACTAGTCAGGAAGTCCGAACGATTGAGTTTTTAAGTATAGCAAACCTCCTATTACGAAGTCCAAGTTCTGAGCATAGCCAGCAGCTAGTCTTGGCTGTAATTCAGCATTGTTACATCATCATTACACAAACGCAAATAATGCTTATTGTTGAAGATTGGCAAGAGAGGCTCATGTAGAATCTTCTGAATAAGCAGCATTTATTGATAAATTGATTACAATTTCATGGAAAGACATCTCGGTGGACCATTTGGGAATCATTGTATCAGTGTATTCCAACTTCGGTAAAACACTGCAAGCTAGCGAGAATATCTGTAAAATATGCCACATCCAAACTGCTCTTTGCTCTCGCATCAGATGAGCTAGGTGCGAACATTCTCTCACACATAATGTATATACCCCTTGAAAAGTCAAAATGCACCCCAGTTTGGGAACCCTGCCCTAAGAGATTAATTTTCTTTGTTTGTTGTTTTAAGACCATAACTTGCCAACCATAAACGCCAAGAGGTTTGTGCTCAGGGCCCGATGAAATGGGTCAAGAAGGCCTAAACCTATCCCATTTTTGATGTCATCCACAAAAAAACTGAAATTCATAACTATCCAAATTTTAAAAAAACCTAATCTAGAAGACTTCCCGCATCTTTATTCTTTAGAGTGTTTGAACAACTGTGTAGCTCAAAAGCTCAATCGGATGGCGAGTTGTGGTTGAACAAGGATTTGCCTTATTTAGGAAAATCCCACCTTTGATGTTTTTGTCAAAAAAAATTAAAATGGCCATAACTTTTGACCAAAAAACGCTAGATAGCCAATCAAGGGCTCCTATTATGTACAGACTCCTATTATAGCATAGATTCCGAAACAACTTGAGTGAAAAAGTTGTTCCTTCGGATCGGGGCCAAGGGTCCGCTGAAGTGGGCCAAAAATGCCTGAACCTGCCCTCTTCATGACGTCACCCACAAAAAACCCAAAATCTGAAACTTTCCAAATTTGTTTTTTGATCTAATCTACAAGACTTCCCTCATCTTAAAGGGTTTGTGCAGCTCTCTAGCTCGAATCGGGTGGCGAGTTATGATTTGCCGAACTTGGGCAATTCCGGGACTTAAACCTTCGAGACCGAGACTCGAGACTTGAAATTCGAGACCGAGACTTGAGACTTAAAAATTTGTGGATTTCGCCGAAATTTTTCAAAAAAATGCCGTCACCACTTCTAAGTTAACTTTTTTCGAATTTCTAGCATTTTTCCCACCTGTTTTGGTTGTTTTGTACCTGCAAATATAACACAGAAACTCCTTGAATTATAGAAGTTTTACTAAGCCATATCCTTGCAATATTCAAAGTCGCAAGACAGTGAGCTTGTGATCGAGACCTGTGACCTTCGAGACCGAGACTCGCAAAAATGGGTCTCGAGACGACTCTGCAGACCGAGAGCAAGTCTCGTGCCTGAATCACTGATAAAGGGTTAAGACTTTGTGTGAGCTCCGTTTCAGTATAAATATCGTGTTTTTAAAAGTGTGATACTCTATTCTTTGAAACCATCCAATACGTTCCGTTTTCTTTTTCAGGAGTCAGCAGAAAGTTTTGGTTCTGTTAAATCTTCAACTTATCAAGTATGTTTTCCGATTCTTGCGTCTAATTAGTTGCAATTAATTTGCGATCGGTGCCTTGGTGGTTGGTGCCATGGTTGATTGATGGTTATTGGTGACCTGGTGTTTGTGGGCAAATGCACAATTTCCAAAAAAATTATAGTATGCTTCCCTTGTTTGAAAACCGAAAGTAGGACTTGTTAAAGTAGCGAAGAAAACCAATATATTGCGTAAATTTAGTCGGTGCAAAGAAAACGCAATAAGAAAAGTTGTAAAATTGTTGCGTGCTTGTTTACTCATGTTGGATCTGACTGTCATGCCATCTGCAGAAAAAACTCATCACTTTTCCTTCAATTTAAGAGAACTTTGCTTCCTCACGAAATTTAGTCTTCAGCCATCTGGTTGTGTAACCTAACTAATAATAATATAAGTTAAAACTGATATCTTAAGACTTTTGCCCCAATTCTAAGTTAATCAGTGACTTTGCTTCTAATTGTGCTGCTTGTGAAGAAAGCTGTGCCTCATGTGGCAGACGCACCTTTGCAATGATATCGTTGATGGACCTTGAATGCTTGCAACACTTTTGAGAATTCGCTTCATACATTGAAGATAATTGCTTATGTTAAAGTTTTGATACTAAGTTGGGTGAGGCCAGTGGTTCCCAAAGAGGGAGTAAATTAGCCCCCTGGGGGTAATATGCGATTCTTTGGGAGGTAATGCTGAACCATAAATCACAATGTTGTTCTGTATTATGAGCGATCATTGCGAAATATATCGATGGTAATTATATGTCGCGAAATATGTCGATGCCACCTTGATTTGGGTAACGGCTCGGACAGGTTTGGAAACCACTGGTGTAGGCAAACTGTGTCCCTCCGTGGCAATAAGTTTTAACTGGTGTTTGATTGAACCCCAGGGGTTAGGTGAGTCAGTCCCAGGTATTGGCGGAGGTTCGGTGCATAGTTTTTTTTTGTGCGTGCGTTAATAGAATATGCACTTATGTTTGAAAAAAATAAGATTTACTTCTAATGACGAGGGGTTCGGTGAATGCTTGGATCAAAATTGCGGGGCTCACTACCAGCTCCAACAAAGTTAAGAACTACTGCTCTATGTGTTTTTGTGCAACCCAAAGAGGCTAACAGCAGATTTAGAAAAAAATAATATGTTTTATTACCCATTTTGACCATATGTTGTCTTATCGTAGGGAANACTTCCGTCTGACACATAGCGTCACATCAGGTGTGGGGCTGCAATTGGAAATGTACACACCGCATGGTTTAATCCCATGTTGCGCATCATCACTAACCGCGTGCCACGTGACTTGCCCGGAAGAAACATGGCAACAGAGCATAATGATCATTTTCAATCGTGTGCCGTCCGTGTTTGTGAACGTCCTGCAGCACTTTTGTGAATATCAAATTTACAAACACGCCAACATGACCAATCACATCTATGCAAACGTGCAAATACATTTCATGTGTTAAGAGGTGTGCCCTTTGACTTTACATGTTCCACTAATGCAGCCTCTTGTCTCAAAGGTTTGCATGGTTGTTTGTATTTTGCTTGGGCCGTTGTATGCTGCGATAGTAAAAGCTCAGAAAATATTTGTAAGCCGCTTATCAGCAGAGTTACGGGGTCGCGAGGAGTCGGATGTGTTTGGGTGGAGTCAGATGCCTAAGAACATAACGAGTCGGACTCCGGATGTCCAAAGGAATTATTTGTTACATCGTACTCCTGAGTTAGGAATCCAAACTCGTGCTTGTTGAAATGGTACTGATGCGATCGGAAAGCCCGAGCGGCAAGTGCGCAAAGCTTCACGCTGTGGCAGCAAGCAACAATAGAGTTCACATGCCATGATCACTCTATTATTGCTTGTTCGCGCCACATACATATGGGTTTTGTTCTTCGCGCACATCCCGTTCGTGGTGGATCGCACATTCAACGCAACACCACCGGAGAGTTTGCAGCAGCACACTTTCTTTTGAAACTTTTATTGAAACAGAGAATTCTTGCTGTGTACCAAGATTTCCATTGATTGCTAATTGCTACAAAATTGTTAACAGCCAAACTTCATTCACGTTTTGCTGAAGAGTCTGCAACTTCGGAAAGGTCGGAGTCAAGACATTTTACCTCCGATTCTGCAACCCTGCTTACCAGTATTCATAGCAATCTAGACAAATCTAGACTGGTCAGTTATCTTTTATAAGTAGATTGTACGCTTTCAAATGCTGCTCAGTAACAACAATGCCTGCAAAATGATGACACTATTTAGAGATTTCATTAAAGAATTCTTGATACTTCGCCATAAAATTTGGGGTGTGGTTCTTTTAGCATGATATCACAAAATTTCATTTGTTATAATTTGCAAGTGAATGGCGTGCAAGTAAGGTTCACGTTTTTTTGCAACGCTGATTGCTAATTAAGCTGCAAATTAAGGACGTCAACCAAACAAAAACATTTCTTTTATATAAACGTATGTTTTGAGAAGTGCAGCGTTCTCAATACGCAAATGTACAGCTTTATGGCGTAAGTTTTACGGTTGACTTCGCATCATTGTACAGTAGATTTTGCCTAATTCGTCACCTCAAGGGGATTAGAAAAAAGTGAAGATTTAGGCGAAGTGACAAATTATGCAAACAGGTGAAAACTCTATCATAGCATCTCGTATACTTTATCACAGTAACTCGTATACATAGTGCTCATATTTGCAGTAAAATACAAGTTTATGACGTTATGGTTGAACACAACAATTAATTCCTCTGCTCTATCTGGACTCCTCCAATTAATCTAGCACCTTTTAAATCTTTGACTAACTGCTTTAACTAAAAGAAATCTTTAACTAAAAGACTTCCCGCGTTCTCTCAATGGGGAGTCGGGTCGCGCTTCGCACCTCGTGTATAAATTCGATAAACAAATTGTGAGGTGCAACAATTCTCAGATAAGATCCTTAATTTGTTTGAATTCCCACACGTACTAGCTGCTTAGACATCAAAAGCCAAACTGCAAATGACGTATTAGCCGAACAAAATGATTCTGAGGAATAAAAAGAGGTGACGAATTAAGCAAATTGACGAATTAGACGAACAGAAATGTACACAAAAAATAGCAATTCTGCCGGGACCGACGAAAAAGTAACGAATTAAGTGAATTGACGAATTAAACGATGACGAATTACACAAGTTCTACTGTATGTACAACGACAATGAGCTTAAGGTAGATAACAGCAGCTTGGACTAAAAGTGTTGCTAGTTAGTCACCCAGTCGTGCAGTGATAAGTCTTGGGTATTTTGCTCAACTGTAGAGGGTGATGGATCTGCAATTTGGGTGTTACGCAGATTTGGGGGAGACGAAACACCGTTTAGTCATCATTATTTCCAGGTACGCTTTGTTCTGGAGTGGTGATCCCTGACAGGGATCCAGGTGTTGAGCAAATAGCTCTTCAAGGGCAGACCAAGCTCTTCAATCATGCGGTACAGTCAGTTTAGTAGATATTAGGAACGAACAGGCAGGTGGGAAATATATCTCGGCTGTGGCAGCCCCTGCTGCTGATTCTGCGTCCATGTATTTTCCAAAGATTAACTTGGAACTCACATGGATGATGAACGATGCGATCCACTGATTACTGAAGAACTGCTTCGGCATTTTCTCAAGGCAATCGCCAACTTCCGTTGAGACACCACAGCACACCCGTGTTGCTGCCAAACCTGTTCACGTGATCCACTGCACTCACCGAACCATGACCGGCAAGATTGCTTCTTTTGCTAGGTCAGGGAGTCTTGACTTACACTGCGTCATCATCAACTCAACACAGAGAAATTGTTGCGTGAATAATGTAGAGTCGATATATTTCCCAAGTTCTTACTCGGATTTGAAAAGTTGATGTTTGTAGAAGTTCACTGATAGGTAGTTAATGTAACTGGTGACTGTCACACTGCTGAATCAAGTCGTTGCGCAATGGAGTTAGTGACTAAGACGCATTGTCGACTGTGACGTAATATATTTTTTAATTTTTCTTCAGGAGACCTGCGAAGTTAAATCGGATGATGCGGGCATTACGTCATCTGATTCTGGTATTGCGTCATCTGATACCACGTCATCTGACGTTGACATTACGTCATCTGACACTGGCATTACGTCATCTAACGCTGGCATTGATCCTGCTGAGGATAACACGCAGTACGTTAAAGAAGACCAGCAGGTTGTCAAGATTATTACATTTTATATTTTGTGCTGTTCATGTGGAACAGATCATTTTGCAGTGTCCCTTATTGGAGTCAAAGACGTTAATTAAGACTTTGTGTGAGTTTCATTTCAGTTTGAATGTCTTTGATAATTTTTGAAAGTGTGATACTCTATTCTTTGAAACCATCCAATACGTTACGTTTTCTTTTTCAGGAGTCAGCAGAAAGTTCTGGTCCTGTTAAATCTTCAACTTATCAAGTATGTTTTCCGATTCTTGCGTCTAATTAGTTGCAATTAATTTGGGATCGGTGCCATGGTTGATTGATGGTTATTGGTGACCTGGTGTTTGTGGATAAATATACAACTTGCAAAAATATAGTATGCTTCCCTTGTTTGAAAACCGAAAGTAGGACTTGTTAAAGTAGCGAAAAAAACCAAGATTTGGCCTCAATTTAGTGCAAAGAAAATTTCTTCAAACAGAGGTAATCGATGAAGTTGCTTTTTTCATCAACTGCGGCAGGTGGGAGGTCTGGTTGACGTTCTTGACCCTGAGCTGGGCGCGTGGTTCGAGGCGAGAATAGTGAACATTTATGAGGAGGAAGCGACCGGTGATGGCCTAAGTTCAGTGCCGGGCGACGGGAGGAAATCTTTTACGTACGCGATTACTTTCGATGAGTAAGTCGCGATGCAATTCTCATATTGTGATTTCCTCCAGAGCACCATGTCACGAAACAGTTTTGTCATCTTGTTCCGCATGCACCGGAAAGTTATACTTTGAATTCTGTTGGTCTGACGCCAGATTGAATTCTGTTGGTCTGACGCCAAATGACGCCAGGTTTTTCACAGCATCCACGTGGTGACAATTTTCCTGCGTTGACATATCTCCTGTGTTATAATGATTCTGTGTTTTTCAAGACCGTAAGTGTATTTCGGACTTTGAAAACCTGTTTTCGATCTCATTTACTTCTGACTGTTGTAACATCAATATCAATTGAGAACACAGAAGAAAAGTATAAGGAGGATTACCTTTGAATATACTGCTGTATAAAACCAATCCACAACCAACTCGCTTGGATTGGAAGATGAAGTTCACAAGTTAAAACTGATTCCTAGTTTTGTGTAAATAACTTGTGAGTCGAAACAGCTGCTTTTGTTGTCACGTCTTGAACTCGTCCGAGTTTTATTTATGCTGTTGTCAAAGTGGGAGTGACTCTTACCCAACTACCTGGGAGAGTCGTTAAGTTTTTTTTCAGTATAGTGGGCCATGAAATGCTAATCACCTGACAGTCCCGTTCCAATTCCAACTTGCTAAGCCATGTTGAAACTGAACCGTCTCAAAAAGGATTAACAGGGTTTTATGTCCCTTTTTTGTCAAGCTTTCTGTTTTCCGAAATAGAGATAATCTCCAACGCAGTTAACCAAGCAAGACTTATATCGTTGCCGTCGCTTCGCTCCTTGCTTCTCTTTCGAGCCACCCCACGTTGCAACTGTGTTCATCGATTCCATCCATTGCAGGCACCGCATTTCTCGACTTCTGTCAAATATTTTGTTGCAGTTAGAAGATCATTGTAATGTCGAATCTGGCGCTCAAAGCGAAGATTTTACATGCTGTAATTACCCTTGATAGATATCGGTTGATCTTTTAAACCACATCTTTTCGCATGACATTAAGTCATGTTTTGTTTCGTCACAAAGATACGATGACGAGCAGACTCGCGTCTCGGAAACGGTTATTCGACCCAGGGCCAGGAAGATCCTTGAGTGGGAGGAGGTTTCTGCTGGCGACAAAGTAATGGCGAACTACAACTTGGACAAACCAAGTGAAAGAGGTTACTGGTACGACTGCCTTGTTCTGGAAAAGGTTCGTCCGGTTCAGTTCTTGTTTGGTTTGTCTAATCGAGCTTGTATGACTGGCTGTTAAACTTTATCGTGCAATTCGGGTTACAACGAATTCATTTCATTAAAACTGATTTGATTTCAGAGATTTTGGAAATACTTGAAATAACTTGACTTTGTTACTTGTGTTTTAAATTAGAAAATCCAACGTCGTAATTTCAAGGCACTCGTCGTGAAGTTACTGCTCGGGTAAGTGACGGGACTGACTTGTCCATATGTGTCCAACCGCGGTCAGCGAATGAAACTAAGCGTTGCTGCCTCCTCACAGACCCGACAGAAGCGTTGAGCCGTGCAAGATTGTGTTCGTTGAAGAGATCTTCGCCATCGAGGTCCCAGGCCAGGAAAGTGGCCCGGTCAACTCGGAAATGAAACGTGAGTTGTTCCATTTAACCAACTTCTTGTGTTCGTATTTGGAGGAAGGTCCTGCGTAGTGCTGGATATATGACTGCTTGTGTAAATCTGCAACATTAAGTTGCGCACATTTTAGCACGAAGTTTATCGCCGGCCGATCACAAACGTCATCATCTCAAGCGTCATCAACACGATGTCAACCGTTCATTTTCAGGCAAGACCGAGAAGGAACCGGACTGCGGCCACTGCAACGACAATCCGCGACGGAACTGTCGGGAATGCGGATGCCACGTGTGCGGCGTGAAAAAGGCGTTCGATCTGACGCTGCTGTGCGATGAGTGCAACCTCCCCTTCCACACCTTCTGTCTCACCCCACCTCTTGACAAGTTGCCCGAAGAGGACGACTGGTGAGTTTTTGATCTGCACTCAGGGGGTCACGTGACTCGCTCCTCCTCCGAAAGCCACAGATTCCCCCTCACTCCTGCGTTTCGATGAACGTTGCTTCTATCCCGTTCACGTTGTTCTCTGTCATTTTTTCACAGGTATTGCCCCCTGTGCAAGCATGACAAGGGGGAGGTTGTGAACGCCGGGGAACAGTTGAAGGAAAGCAAGAAGAAAGCAAAGATGAAGTCTTCTTCGTCAGAATGCAAGCGTGATTGGGGAAAGGTAAGATTCCAATCCATGTGGAAATTCCATTGAGATGCGGTGATTGATTGATTGATTGATTGATTGATTGTGGAAAATAGACAATCACAGTTTCGAGTAATTTCGAAGACTGCCATGAATTTGTTTTGCTTCCGTGCTACTTCCTAACGAACGTGATTTCCTCGACAATCAACAACACTTTTCCGCCATCACAGGGGATGGCCTGCGTGGGGAGGTCGAAGATCTGCTCCATTGTCCCCCCGAACCACATTGGACCAATTCCAGGGGTTCCAGTTGGAAGCTTGTGGAAGTTCCGCGTTCAAGTTCGTTTTTTCCCTTTTTAAAAAAATATTTGATTCATACTAACATGTAAGCCATCCTGTACTGCTCAGGATCAGTGTCTTATGACAGTTGCTGCGCATTCTCCAAACAATAATCGCAGCATGCTCGGCTGCAGTCCTTGCTTGCAAGTACACTTATCGTGTGCTGCTGGCAGTATGTGGCAGTTTCAGCTCAATAACAATAACTGATTTATCAGTTCGAGTGTGTTTTTTTCTATCGTGTGGCGTTTTTACAGGACTGAAGATGCGTTGACAAACGCGAAATTAGTTGCCCTGTGAAATAAACTGTGGTTGATTTGCGTTCGCCATTTTGTGACTTGCAACTATGAAGAATAGATAACTGCAAGTTCTAATCATTGCAAAAGTATGATAGCAGAAACAAGCAGGCAGACCCCTCACATTCTCACAAGCTTGCCGCCAGGCCAAAGTTTGTTTTGTTGTCAACTGATTATCGTCGAGATTTTCAAAGGGCCTGTGTCGGTGAAGTTTCTTCTATGCCGCCGTGTTACCAACGAACCAGAGCATTCGCTACAAGCCAGTGTGCGCAGCATTAGGTCATTTTTTTCGCTTTTTTTTTTTTTTT
>JGI24022J15233_10010003_pt1 | contig 10728 bp, 4 predicted proteins | sample Ectturendosymbi2_FD_15233 | JGI IMG/M metagenome (IMG submission 15233)
GCAGGCCTGACTCTAATGCGCTGGCCACCGATGACGATCAGCAAGCCGCCATTCTTAAAAACACCCACAGCATACCGAACGGAACTGCTGCCGGCGCGCATGGCTTGCAACCCTGATGGATGTCGGATTTCCTCGGTCTCATAAAAGGTGTACGTGAGCGGATTTTCATCCGCGCGCCTCTCACCAGCATTGTCTTCTTATTCGTCAAATCGATGTTCGGACTTTCGATGTACAAGCGCAGCGATGGATGTCAAAACGAAGCGCTTTAATGACTTATAAAGGCATGTGAGATGCTTCTATCAATTTTTCATGCGAGGGAGAAACCTCCGTGAAACTAGATTCAAGGGCTGATGACGTATTTGCAAGGGATAACCACGACGAAACGTAACTGTCGAAGGCGAAAATTGTAGTGATTTTTCTTCATAATTCAGAAACTTTTGCAATCAACCAGGAGTTAAGGCCGTGTGAGATTTTCGCCAGTGGCTACGCCCGACCTTTTCCGACCCCTAGCTCGTCCTTATTGTCGATCATAGAACTATTCCATGGTAGAATGACGTTTTCTTGTCGCTTTTTGTCTTCGAGTCGTTATAATTGTAATTCGTCGTTGGTTTTGCAGTTTTTTCTTGAAAGTGTTCGTGTATTGCCGTTGTTACATTAGATCTTCTGGGGTTATACATCTATCTACATTTCCGCTGTAATGGCGAAACACGCAGCGCGACTTTACTTAAAATTTATTCCGACTTGGCGTTGGCCTGACGTGATAAAAGGTCTCAAGCTCGGTCTTCGTTTGTTATCAGAACGTTTTTTCGATAAAGGAGGAAAAATAAACTCTTCATATTTTCCCAACGCGTTTTCCGGCCGTTCGCCAAGTTTTTATCGGTCTCTTGCGATTTTGAAGAAGTGCGCAGTGCTTTCGCAATTGAAACTATCTTTGCATCGTTACGCCAAAGCCGTCCATTATTTACAGTACTAATTTTGTGCGAAACAGGAAGCCCTTTGCACACATTCCTGTACGCGGGTCTCCAGTGCGCAAGATTAATCTCGGTTCTTTTAACACTCCTTAGGACGAAAAGCTGGTCGCAACTATACCGGTGTCACAACGTTTCAGCCGAGACAGCAGCCTGTCTCGCTGTCAATCGCTTATTTCCAGCTTCGCCATATAAAGAACCTATCATTCAGCTGACCAGACCTGTACGTAAATTCAGAGATAAAAGCTTCCGCTGATCAAGCGAAAGTTCCAGTCGCAGTTAAAATTTCTGGCAAAAAATCTCTTCTGTCACGAGATTTCCATCATGTCGTAGTCACTAAACATGTTTCTCGTTCTTAACGTCGTGGAAGTTAAGCAGTATTCATCGAGAGTTGCATTGCTGTTGTGATCTTTACTTACTGTATTTGCGATACTTTCACTGTAATTAGATTGTTGTCACTGTACGTTTCGTGTCACTCGTCTCGCCTCTCCAGAGCGATATTTACGGTCAGCGAAACTTTGAGCGTGAATGAATTGTCCGCGCGCAATATAAAATGGTGTTAACGCTCAGGTGTCCACACTTCGCAGGAATGCAGCGAAATCTTAGTGACGTTCAACCTATGATTTGTTTTGTGGCGCCCATTGCGATGCTTTGGCAGCTTTGCGATTTCGCTTGGTGTATCTTAAATCCATACTGATCACGTTTTTTTAGAGAGAAAGCCATGAAACTATTGACAATGGTTGTCTGTGTTGATTTACTTTAGTTCGCATCGAATAAAACTGGAATTAAAAGATGCAGCGTCTTTCTGAAGAGAAATATATCAGTAGAGAGAAGCTAATTCACTACCAAATAACGTGCAAACTTTGATACATAGCCTATGTCTTGCGGCTTTTCTTCTTTGTAGCTAGATGTGAACGCAGCTGTCTCTTGAATTCAAAACAAGACAAAGTTGTCCAAGGCAAATTACCTTTTTGTCATTCAAAACACCGCAGGTTTCCTTATGCACTACAAACTGTAAAAAAAGACAGAAAATACCAAAGTTTCGATTTTATCTCGAGGTGTTTTTGGAGGCAATTTACTTTATTCCAAAAGCACAGAATTTACCTTGAGCTTTGTGTGAAGGAATGTTGCAAGCTGATACGGTTATGCAACCGTTGAAAACAGCTGTTGCAAATGCTCTTTCCGAATTAGACCGAAATATCAAAGCAAACTAAATCAATGCAATGGATTCAGGTTCAGTTTCGTAGTTTTTTTAGTATTGCTGACACTGACAAACGATGCACAGAGAAAGCTGAAAAGCAAATTGGAACTGGGAGTATTACATTTTCACCGTTTTTAGGTTTGTAAACGTTCAGTTCAGTTTCAACCATACTCTGTTTCAGTGCACCTTTCGGGAGTGTCACCAGTGGTTTGCGACGCACATGTTCGCGTGCTTGTGCTGGGGCCACGCAGTGGCGTGTCAAGGGGGAGCTGGGGGTCGCGGGCGGAACCTTTTAAGAGGCGGCACTTTGCTGATTACCAATTAATTTTTTTAAGGAGTTTGAAAGTTCAAGCTTTTCGTTAATAATTTTCAATAAAATTTTGAAAATTTTGAAAGTTCTAACTCTTTTCAATTTTTCTGTTAAGAAGCCCTAGATTAGTAGGCTATCATTAAAAAACACGACATGTGGCTCTGTAGTGAGCAAATTGATGAAATGTTTACTCAAACGTCTGGGTCAAATTCAATGTGTTAGAGTGCCCCAGTGTTTGTCGTGAAGTCAGGGCGTTTTAACACACTTACTTGGGGACAATTGTGCAACATTCCCCACACCTTCCTCGGCAGACAAAGTCATTTCCGCCCAGTTGAAAGTTCTTTTGAACAAACGAAAGAGATGACATTCGATGGCAGACTAGCAAACGTTAGGGCTCCGGTAACCGGTTGTTCGCGGTTCACATTGCCTCTCCTCTCGAACCTGACACTTAGGCATTGGCGACGAAGATTTCGCTGGGGCGGCGTTAGCTCAGTGGTGGAGTGTCCACCTCTCAACTGGAAGGTTGCCCATCCTATTGACCGACACTGAGTGAATCGCTGTAGCGCTCCTTGGGCAAGATCGTTCCCCTCAACTGCCCCGGTAAGCAGCATATTTCAGACGTTGGCATGCCGCTAACTGACGTCTCGAAAATTATTTAAAAAAACGTTTCTTGGCACATCTCAGCTATTGTTGAATGTTCGGTGGGATATTTTCAGTAAGTGCCATAAACTGTAGCCTCGTCATCAGATGGCGTTGTCAACATTAAATGTTGGCCGTTGAAGTGAAGAACTCTGCAAGGGTAATGTTGCTCAGTTTCAGTACAACGGCTGTTTTTCTGCATGACGTAATGGTGTCGGTAAATGACGTTCTTGAAGCGGGGTAGTGCAGTTCGTGTGTTTGCGTGGGTAACTTTGAGCTCAGATTGTCGGTTTGAACCCGCAAGTAGACTGGATCAGAGCCAGTCGATAGGCAGCGTGAGCTTCGTAAAAGTATCTTTTATTCAACGGTATACTTAACATTTGCATTCATAGAAAAATTGATTTCAACAAGAAAAGCTTAGAAAAGGTGTTGCTCTCATTTTGATGAATTCGAGGCAAGAACTTTAGTCTGCAAACCTAACGCAAGGGTAAACGATATGTTTAGATATGATTGTGGTTAAGGTTTTAAAAAGAGTGTTAATCGAAATGGTTGTATAACTTATCGATGGCTGTACTGAAAGACGTTGTTCAACGCAATTACCGTCGAAAGTAAGACGTTATAATAAGTGCTGAGCGTCCAAAAGACCTATGTCCCACTTGGCATGATTTGGTAATACAGTTTTCTAAATAGACGTCTGTGGGTCACCAGTCCCAACGCCACGGCCTAGCCATCCAAAACAAAGCTCCAAGCTTCCCCAATGTGAAATGTGAGACACTATAAATCAGTGGAATTTTTGTGAAATTTTAGAATGTAAATCCCCCCTGCAAAAACGTAAAGTCCCCCAACTGAAGACCTTCTGGCGATGATTCTGTTGGTGACGAACAAAGGTAAGGAATAACACTATGCACGTGTAATTGGAAGAGATCCAACCCAACAGCTTCTCAACCATAACCGGTGTTGAACCTGTTTAAGATGTTTTTTCAAAATGGGTCCCCGCACTTGTGGAGGGCTCCGCGCAAGTGCCAACAGAGTTAAAGTTTGTAAACTTTTATATATTCTAAGACAGGGGTTCCCAACCTGTGGTACGCGTACCACTAGTGGTACGCGAAGGTCTTCCAGGTGGTACGCGAGTAACTTACATTTTTACACAAAAACCTGGTTTCACTGCTTTCGAGCTTACGTATTGGACTTTGTTTCTAAATAAATAAATTTTCCTGTAGCATGCTATTCCTATGGTATCGCAAGATTATGACTTTCGATGCGCTCTTAGCAAATTTACGCCACGCATCGACCGAGTGGTGGGAGGTAATCAAAAACAAAAATCTCATTAAACTTTGTTGTGGTACTTTGTTGATATTTTAATCAGTTTTTTTAAAGGAAAATGTTAGGTACCCGGTATAGATCTGTAAGCACCCGATTTATCTGATTCTAGGGACCCGATTTTCTGTGATTCTGTGGATCCGATGATAATTTTCGCTGATTCTAGGGACCCGATTTTCAATTCTAGAGACCCGAATCGGGTCCCTGAAACACATTGAAACAAAACCTGTTTTAATGTATATTATTCTTCTGAATAACTTAAGATTCGATCAAATTAGTTGTTCTGGAAGAAGAGGTAAGCGTTGACAACACGGAGTGCCCAAGTGGTATGAGATCGTAAAAAGGTTGGGAACCCCTGTTCTAAGAGAATTAAACCACTACTGAAACGTGAAGTGAACAATGAAACATTCTTTACATCACCGAGATGGTATTATCAGATTTATTATTATAGCTTGTTACATGCAGTATATATACTTTTTTTAGTTAAAGACAAGGATATTGTACGGAATTTTAACATAAATAAATATTTACATCTGGAAAGTAGGTATGCCGCCATCATATCCCTTAAATTTATCCTTTGATCCCCTGGAATGAGCAAATTATTAAAAAGCCATGCGTTGGGCTTACCGGAGATTAAAAACCAACAGGGAAGAACATTTGACAAAACATGTCGGGTTCGTATATGCATATGTAAAGAAAGCAAAATATAGAAAAATCAATGATGGGAAAGGTGGCGACAAGCAGAAAAAGCACGACTCATAATCGACAATGAAAAACATGACCCATTTGAGTTTGAGCGTGTTTGATGGTGATTTTCAAGATGCTTTATTAATCCTTATATTTTTAAATAAGCACGGAACATGGTCTTCTTTGATTTTAAATTTTTGTAAGCAAATTTGATGGGTTGAAAGGGCAGCACTTTTATGATCGGCCACGCGGCTATTTTCGTGGTGAAAACTGCGTTAATGGCGAATCAACGGCAGCACCTCGCTTGAACTATTTCTTTGTGAAACGTAAGGTCGAGCACGAGGATAGACAGGCAGCAAGTTCCGTTTTTCAAGTCTTCGGCATGACCCGACTGGGAATCGAACCCAGCCTAGCAGCTTTTGTGGCGCGTGCTCAACCAACTGTACCACTTCGTCCAGGGTTTCTCAACCTGTTGGCCATGGCCCACTAGTGGGCAACAGAACAATATTTGCCGGGGCACGGCCTTGTACCGCTGAAATTGAGTACGTTTTGCAAGATGACCCTCGAAAACAGGTGCTCTTGTTGTCATGTAAACGAAATCTAGAAGCAGGCTTAATGTGGAAGATGACTTGATCTGTGCAGTATCAAGTTTTGAGCCTCGAATATCTTCGCTTTCTAACAAGAAATAGGCTCAGCCTTCGCATTGATTGTAGCGCACGTTACATTAGGCTGTTTATCGATTTTTTTATTCCTGCTGCATGCATGTGCAACAGTTGTCCCAGTGGAGAAGTTTTATAGTCGGTGGGCCTGGACCCTCTGTTTGTTTATTAATTGGGCCATATGGTTGCTGGGAAGGTTGAGAACCCCTGACTAAGTCGGTTGTTTGTAAACGTTGTTTATGAATAAGTTTGCACTTTATTATTGACCACTGAAACTTAAAATATTAAGAGAACCTTTCGAACATGTGTATTATTGTATGCAATACGAATGCTCAAGTATGGCGGAAATTATTCGAAATTCATGGTGGAGAGGGTGGATGGGTTAAAAGTGGAATTAGATGATAAATCAAGTGGGCTCGCCCACGTTTTCACTTTGGTGTTCTCTTATCCAATTGCTGCAGGGCAGATAGCTCGCTCTTGACTATTTTGTCGTTGTAACTTGTAACCGTGCTTCACTTCATCGCTGGTATTTAGAGCGCATATGTCACGAGTGAGGTAAAGTCCAGCTTTGGCGCGTATTACTTAAGACTGTTGGCACTAAAGGTTTTTGGCGACTTTATCGCTTTAGCCATTCTTTTGTGAATATTACGATTTTGGTCAGTACTTTGAACTGAAGATGCGCCTTGAGTGAAATTACTATTCCGTTGGAAGTCAACTGTGATCCGATTTTTTTGAACGCGCTGTGACTGTGAGACTTCGCGTGCGGATCATGACATATGCAGCAATTATCGTCAGAGCAAGTACGATCGAGTCCTTCCAGAAGTTGGGCTTGTTCTAGTACAACTCAGTCAACGCTTGTCTAAACAGCAAAATTTCGTAAGTCAACCGATGTTATTTACTTTATTTGTTGTAGATAGCAGAAGCAATCAATTTCTGCGACATAACAGGTTTTAAGATGTTTGGCTCATTTGGACTCGTGCACCAGCTTCTTTGAATTGGCGTGACGGTCTTATTTCCGATCACCCATTTAGCTAGCGACTGCTTTGAAGTTGCTGTTTATATCTGAGATTTCTGCATGAAATGGTAAACATAGAAAGTGCGAGCACGATGTACGGTTCAGTTAGGTCTGTATCTCAGCAATGTAAGCCATGTTTTTGCAGCTCAACAGATGTAGAAAGGCAATGTTCTTAGAAATATATGAACGTAATTGTTACCCTAAATTTTTTTCACCTGTTGATTACCACACCAAATGTTGGACTGTCGACATTGCTTGTGAAACACAGCTGTGTTTTTATATTCAGCTTCATTGGATCATGGGAACTACGACATTTAAGGTTTTTCAGAAATTATCGTGTTGAAAAGCACCAGCTAAAAGCTTTTCTTTCAGTTTACGAGTAGTGGGAAATTTCGAACGCGACGACAGGTTTTGATTACATGTTAATGCCTGAAACAGCAAAGCAAAAGACGGCATAGCTCTGCGCATATGAAAGTGATTTCTACAGTTATTAGCGTAAGAACAAAACAGGAAAACTTTTATCGTGCTGAAATAAATACGAAACAATCGTTTGAAACCTGCCCCGGGCGTACATTTTTATCGACTTCTAACTTTTCGTACAATCGGATTTTGTTTTGGTAGGTATCGCATATTCTTGTAAATGCTGCCAGGCAGCATTTTTAAACTCTTCCAATTAAAATTATTATTTCTTGGAATATTTTAAATTTCGGCTAAGGTTGAGCTTTAGCCCAGTATGCAAGCTGGAAGAAATACGGTCTGCAAGACCGTTTAAAACAGCTAACATGGAGATGAATCGTTAACTGCTCAGACCATGGTTCCGAAATGGGGCGTCGCAATGCCCCGGTGCGTCGCTATGAAATTACAAGGGTGTCGCAAGCTTGCATCCACCTTCACTAACAAGATCTTGGAAATTAAAAAACTGCTCAAACCCAAGCGATGTACGTGTAAATGAGTCTGCGAGAGGTTAAAGACATTTTTTGATATGCTACGTCGCAACAAGCAATTAAGCTGATGAATCGCGTTAAATACCAATCCGTGAATATTTTTATGCTGTGCTCCACCGTTTGATTTTATGCATAAGATTAGTGCTTCGCCCATCGGGTGCTTACACAAGTTAGAAACCACTGGCATAGAATAAACACTTACCTGTTCTCTATTTCATTGCGCAAATCAGATGAGGGTATTCTGCACATAAGTGAAACTTAGCTCCAGCATATGCTTTTTTATACGCTCAACTGGTACTAAAAAAGATGGAATTGTTAAAGCCAGCGAGCGTTTCAATACCTTACTCAACAGTGGTCTTCAGCAACGATTTAAAAGGCAGCAAGGACCAAATTAAGCTTACACGATATAAAAATAGAAAAAGAAAATGAAAAGAGCAAGACAGCGGCAAATCTACTAGGTCTTCTAGAGCAAGGAAGCCGTAAGGTACACATCATTTTGCTACAAATAAAACCAATTTAATGTCAAAAAAATCAGGCAATTTTTCATACACAGATTGTAATTGCTTTTATGAAACGTTTCCATGCAGTGACCAGTATTCCCTCTAACGTGCGCAACTGCGCAAACCCGCAGCACCACCAGACCATTTGCACAATGAAATCTCATTCTCGCGCACTTCCAACATTCCAAATTTAATATTCTATATGTATCGCATGGCCTTTTTACGGCTTGGAACACTGCACTGGTTGTGTGTCTGCATGGTTGCGCAATTGCATCCGCTCAGGGCGCAACAAAACAAGCATTTGCTCAGTGCAGAATTTTCTTAGAGAGAACACTGGCAGTGACCGATATGGATGTTAATTTCATAGTCCTGCACTTGGCGCTTTGCAAGTCCCTTTTATGACCGCGTTTGTAGAAGTACTACTAGGCTATGACAGTTTTATAAAGTCGCCTTTTAATTCGAACTTGTTTGAATTTCAATATTTGGAAGTTGCGTCTGTTTTCACTCACGTATTTTTGTCCGGTTCGGATGAAAGTAAATTAGGCCATACGACTGGGTAATTTTTTATTTATCTCCGGCGGCCCAGAGAGCTTATGTTCCAAAGTATGGATTATTCCATAAATTAACAAGCACATACCAACGATTATACAGACATCCTACGATTTTGGACTGCATTAGCATCAAAGTGCTTCCCGACCCTGACTCCGGCGTGATTGAAACTGCTGTTGAATCATTTTAAAAATAAATCTTTACTAAAGCCAGATTAAGAGGTTCTTTAGACTGCTGTATATGCAGTAATTATAGGTCAGGAAAGTTCGTGTCCAATACTTTAAAGTGTTACCACTGTCGAATAAAACCATATTGGCTCGACTGTGGTTTATGTTGTTATTTTACCAATTTGAGGAATACTATTAGATAAACTATTAGCTAAATTAGTTAAATAATAACATTTTTTCTAATTTGAATAGCAACCTAAAATGTAAAAAATAAATTTTCCACTGTCTTCTTTTTTCACCCTCAACGAAACCATGACATGCAGATTTGAAAATAAGTTTTTCACCTAAAACATTTTTATGTGGGAGAACAATAAAATTCAACACAAAATAGAACATTAACCTATGAAAAGAGGATAAAAATCAGTTTTTGAGAAAGGCGTGGATACACAAAAAGCTTCATGCAACAAAGCAGGCTACATCGTTTACTGATAGCCGATATGCAATCAGGACTAGGTGGCTCACTTGGTCCCGTCTTAGTGTGACGCTAGTAGAACTATTAGAGTTTGTTGAAAATCGTGGGGTATTTCGAGTCCTGCAAGAGCCACTGCTCCCGCGACCTCCCCAGAGGAAAAGCGGTTATGAAGGTGAATGGATGAGTCGACACGCCGACATGTACTTGAACAGCAGAAACAAAACCCGAAAACAAGTTTAGTTAAGAAAATCTCTTATGTGTGTAAGAACCACTATTTCAAATTTCACAACAACTGAGACCTTTGATCTGGTACCACGTTTATTTGAGACCTTTTCATTTGAAACCATGTTCATTTGAGACCTGTTCATTTGAAACCACATTCATTCGAGACCTGTTCATTTGAGACGTGTTTGTTTGAGACCATGGTCATTTTAAATCATGTTTAGATGCAGTTTTTTGGTTTTCTGTGAATCACATTTTTACGATATACCTTCACTTTTTTGGGATGGCTTGAAGTTTCACAAGGTTGGCGTGCGGTTGAATTTCCCAAAATGACTGTCTTTGGAATCCAATACGACGCACGCTGCATTGTATATGCAGTTATGTTTTGAAAACCTAGAAGAGGCCAGAAAAATGCACCATGCCTCGGGTTTCAAATGAATGTGGTCTTAAGTGAACGTGGTCTCCAATGGACAAACGAATGCTGATCTCAAATGAACTAGTCTCAAACGAACAGGTATCATATATTAATGTGTTCTCAAATCAATAGTTACAGGCTCTAGCTTTGCAGCCGGCTGTTTGAGGAATCTCCTGCCTGGTTCTGCTCCCATCTCCTTGCAATTATTCAAGCTTGTACTTATCATTCAGCAATATTTGTAAAGCCACAGCAGTGACCCACACCAAGCGAATCGATAGCAATTTATTGCGTAAGGAAACTAGTTTCGTCCGTTACAATCTTCAGTCCTGCGCAAAAGTTGACATTTGAAACAAAAAGAAAAATTACTAGCTGTTGCTAAGATCAAAACTCAAGATTACAAAAATTGAAGAATTCAAAAATTGAGCACAATTGCAACTCCCCTCTAAACACAGCTACAACACTGTTCAACGAAGACAGGTCGCAACGGCCATTCGGCACCTCTGATTGACAAAAATACTCTCCGCGTTTAGCACAAAAAATACTCTCCTCGTCTCAGTGTGTAATTTTTTCTTTTTGTTTCATATGTCGACTTTTGCGCAGGACTGAAGATGTGTAACACACGAAACTAGTTTCCTTACACAATAAATTGCGATCGATTCG